>Ga0190284_1000042_pt1 | contig 110194 bp, 82 predicted proteins | sample 48691812_MG_FD_161668 | JGI IMG/M metagenome (GOLD analysis project Ga0190284, IMG submission 161668) | Hydrothermal vent microbial mat bacterial communities from Southern Trench, Guaymas Basin, Mexico - 4869-18-1-2_MG | ecosystem: Environmental > Aquatic > Marine > Hydrothermal vents >... | reverse complement strand
AGCACTGGAAGCCAGGTCCGTGGGTCGGTGGCGACGCCGCCGGGTCGGGCAACGGTTCGTCGGACCTGATGGTGCGGCCGCCGCCGAAGATCATCGATCCCCAAGGTGATACCCAGGGTTCGGGAGGGAACAACGGTGACTTCACGAAGCACTGGAAGCCAGGTCCGTGGGTCGGTGGCGACGCCGCCGGGTCGGGCAACGGTTCGTCGGACCTGATGGTGCGGCCGCCGCCGAAGATCATCGATCCCCAAGGTGATACCCAGGGACCTGGCGGCGACAACGGTGGTGCCGACCTGATGTGGCGCAACCGACGGATGAAGGGTTATGCCGACTCCGAGGACAGCGGCCTGGCCGAAGGATCGCTGCTGACCCGCAAGGAGTTCGTCGAAGGACCTTTCGCGGTTGGCTACGGACGCGACTACATGGGTGAGGAGTTCATGTCGTACTGCCGGGAGCTCGGCGTCTATCGTACCAAGCTCTACATGTACTGGCACTGGATCGAGCCGCAAAACAACGTCTACGATTTCTCGATCATCGATGCCGCCCTGGACCAGCTCCGAGTCAAGGAAGAGGTCCTGTTCACGGTGTATACCTCCTCCAACTGGGGAGCGGAAGGGATCGGTGACGGTTTTCCGCCGCGTGACTACGATGAATACTTCTCCTTCGTTTACAACCTGGTGGAACACTGCGAAGGAAGGGTCAAGTACTGGCAGCGCGATCCCGAGCCAGGAACACCGGGCAACTGGGACGTCAACCGCCCTGAAGAGTATGTTTTGACGCAAAAGAGGTTCTACAACGCGGTCAAACAGGCCGATCCCGAGGCAATTGTGATCGGTGGGGGACACAGCGGTTACTTCATCGGGGATCAGCCTGGGAGCCTCGATTTTTACGACAACTTCTTCTACAAGGCGGAAGACTACTTCGACATGGTGGATGTGCGCATCTACCGCGAGCTCTATTCGATCCCTATGCGGATCAAATGGTTCAAGGACAAGATGTTCGAGTACGGCTATCAGAAACCGATCGTCGCCACCGAGTACGGCGGTCCCCATCCATGCCAGTTCTTGGGTTACGATGAGGTTCAGAGCGTGCTCTACGATTTCGTGACCGGCCAGGGCAACCCTGAATTCATGCTCGAGGCCTGGATCCATCTCTTCCGCATCAGAGAAACGCTGGAACCGGAGATGCAGATGTTCTTCGCCGACGCCGAACCGTTTCTCGATGCCAAGCGCGACCGCATTCACAACCGGGACATCGTGCAGCGTACCCTTCTGCTCCTCTCCTCCGGGGTGGATATCATCTGGTACTGGATGCTCTATAGTCGCTGGGATCTGGAGCTGGGACCCCATCCGCTCTTCGGCAAGCTGCGGCTCACCGACCTGGAGAACGAAAAGCGGCTGCCGGCGTTCTACGTCTACCAGAAGATGATCCAGAAGTTAACCGGTGTGCAAGCGGTGGAGCAGATCGACGCGGACAATCCGGAGATCTTCTTGTACCAGATCAGGCTCCAGGATGCGGAAGACATCTTCGTGGTCTGGGAGCGACGTACGCCCTGGGAGGGCGAAGACCTGCCGTCGATCCCCTTCACCTGGTATTTCCCCTGGAAGAAGGTGTCTGCAACCGACCTCTTCGGACGGTATGAAGCCCTGGAAACCGGCGTGAACGGGCGTGTGACGGTACTCATCACCGATACTCCGCTCTTTCTGGAGCGGATCGACGGCAACGAGCTGACCCAGCGGTAGGGAACAACGACCCCGCCCCCGGCCGCTCCGCGGCGTTGTTCGAGCGCGATTGGGCGCACGATCTGAAGAGAGACCGATGCGCCGCACCGGGCACAAATACCGAGCAAAATCGAAGAGCCCCGCCTCCTGATCTCGCAGGAGGCGGGGCTCTTCGATTCGGTGGAGAGGCGGGGCTTGGTCGGCGGATCAGGATCCGATCACGAGCTTTGCTCTCCGTTGTCGCTCTTGGGGGGTAACTCCCAGACACCAGTGGTCAGATAATCGTGGATCGAGCGCGCCGCCTGTCGGCCGGCGCCCATGGCCAGGATGACCGTGGCCGCTCCGGTGACGATATCGCCTCCGGCGAACACGCCCCTCTTGCTTGTGCGGCCGTTGGCCTCGTCGGCTTCGATGTTGCCCCACTTGTTGAGCTCGAGGTCGGGAGTGGACTTGGTGAGCAGCGGGTTGGCGCCCTGGCCGATGGCCATGATGACGACCTCCACGTCGATAACGTGCTCCGAGCCCTCGATCGGCACCGGACGGCGGCGTCCCGAGGCGTCAGGCTCGCCCAACTCCATCTTGATGCACTTGATGCCTTTCACCCAGCCGCGTTCATCGCCGATGATCCCCACCGGATTGGTGAGCAGCACCATCTGAACGCCTTCCTCGATGGCGTTGACGATCTCCTCTTCACGAGCCGGCATCTCCTGGCGCGAACGGCGGTAGACGTTGTAGACGTTTTCGGCGCCGAGGCGCAGGGAGCTGCGCGCCGAGTCCATGGCAACGTTGCCGCCGCCCACGATGGCGTAGTTTTTGGCCAGCCGGATCGGGGTGTCGTATTCGGGGAAGCGGTAGGCCTTCATGAGGTTGGAGCGGGTGAGGAATTCGTTGGCTGAATAGACGCCGTTGAGATTCTCGCCATCGATGCCCATGAAGTAAGGCAACCCGGCGCCGGTACCGACGAATACGGCGTCGAATCCTTCCTTTTCCATGAGCTCGTCGATCGTGGCGGAGCGGCCCACCACGTAGCTGGTCTGGATATCGACACCAAGCTTCGAGACATAGTCGCATTCGCCCTGGACGATCGCCTTGGGCAGCCTGAACTCGGGGATGCCGTAGACCAGCACGCCGCCAGGCGCGTGGAGCGCCTCGAAAATCGTGACGCTGTGACCCATCTTGGCCAGGTCACCGGCCACGGTCAGCCCGGCGGGACCGGCACCGACGACGGCGACCTTCTTACCTGTTGACGCGGGCAGCTCGGGAACCTCGATCACGCCGTTATCGACCTCGTAATCGGCGGCGAAGCGCTCCAGACGGCCGATCGCCACGGGATCGCCTTTCTTGCCCAGGATGCAGAGCTTTTCGCACTGGTCCTCCTGGGGACAGACGCGGCCGCAGATCGCTGGCAGGCAGTTCTTCTCCTTGAGCTTGGCGGCGGCTTCGAGGAATTTCCCATCCCTGATCAGCATCACGAAGGCGGGGATGTCGATCTCGACGGGACAGCCCTTGACGCAGAGCGGCTTCTTGCAGGCTATGCAGCGGTTGGCCTCACGGATCGCCTGCTCCTTGGTGTAGCCCAGGGCGACCTCGGTGAAGTTCTGGATCCGCTCGCGGGGATCCTGCCGCGGCATCGGCTCGCGGCGCATGGTCATTTTTTTCTTCTTGTCGGTCTCCAGCTCGAGCGCCGCGTTCTGCCAGAGGGCCCGGCGCTCTTCGCGCTGGTACACGGCCTGGCGGGCCATCATCTCGTCGAAATCGACCAGGTGGCCGTCGAACTCGGGGCCATCGACGCACACGAACTTGGCGTCGCCGTCGGCGCTGACGCGGCATCCGCCGCACATGCCGGTGCCGTCGACCATGAGGGTGTTGAGCGATACGATCGTTTTGAGGTCGTGCGGCTTGGTGACCTTGCACACCTCGCGCATCATGATCGCCGGGCCGATCGCCACGACGCGGTCGATCTGAACCCCCTCCTCGATGAGGCGCTTGAGCTCGTCGGTGACGAAGCCGTGGTGTCCGTAGCTGCCGTCGTCGGTGGTGATTAGCATCTCGTCGGAGAAGCTGCGCATCTCCTCCTCGAGGATGATCAGCTCCTTGCTGCGGGCGCCGATGATCGAGATCACCCGGTTGCCGGCCTCTTTGGCGGCTCGGGCGATGGGGAAGATGGGAGCCACACCCACTCCGCCGCCGACGAAGACCATGGTGCCGTAACGTTCTACTTCCGAGGGGACGCCGAGCGGGCCGACGATGTCGAGAAATCTCTGGCCCTGCTCAAAGGCTGCCATCTTCTCCGTCGAATAACCGACCACCTGGAAGATGATGTCGATCGATTCCTTTTCCCGGTCGAAGTCGACCACGGTGAGAGGGATGCGCTCACCCACCTCGTCGCAACGGATTACGACGAACTGACCGGGCACCACCTTGTTGGCCACCACGGGTGTGTACAGCTCCATCTGGACGAGCGATGGAGCGAGAGTTTTCTTGTTCAGAATCGTGTTGATCTCTGGGGTTTTGACTTCAGGCGCCACTGAGTGTCCTCCCTAAAGTGGGGATTGTTTCTGAGGCCTATTCTCGAGATCGATTGACCGTCAGTATATCTTTGATTTTCTGGAGCAGCTCCTCGTTGGCGAGGGGCTTCTCGGCGAGGTCGTCGGCTTTCATCCAATAGCCGTCTTTTTCCTGGGAAAACTCAACACCCGTTCGCGTCTTCAATCCCGTGAGGATCAAGATCGGGATGTGGTGCGTGTTGGCGTTGCCCTTGACGCGCCGGGTGAGCTCGAATCCAGAGTCTCGGTTTTCTAGCTCGATCTCGGTCACAATGACGTCGGGGTGGTCGTAAGTCACCATACCGCTTGCGTCAATGGCGGTTCTAGCGGTGACCACATCCATGCCTTGCGATTGCAGGAACTCGGCCGTTTGCTTCAGGAATCCCGGGTCGCGATCCACGAGCAGGACTTTGATTGTATCGGTCATCGAGGCCTCCTTAGAGATCGTACTTAGATACCGAATTAAAAGCATCTGATACTAATCAAAAATGCCACTTTGATCAAGATTGTGATTTTTGAAATACTACAAAGATTTCCTGCAAACGTGGAAAGTTGGGCGCTTCGATGAGGGATCCGAATTCGCGACGGCGTGGTGCCTCGATTTTACGGTGTACGCACGCCTTACCCCGGCGCGCTTGTGAGACGAGGGTGTTTGTCGGGGAGCGGTGGAGAGCCCATACTTGGTCAAGAGGAGGATTGTTCCGGTAATTGATGCGGGATAGAATGTGCTGTTCAGATCGATTTCGTAAACGAAGGAAAGAGGATGCCATGGAGCTCAACATCGACTTTGAAGCACTGACCGAGATATTCGAGAAGGCCCAGGGTGAGGGGCGTCGCTCGCTCTACGAATTCGAGGTCTACGATTTTTTGCGGCTCTCCGGTTCGGAGACCCCGCCGCGGACGCACCTCCTGCTCAACGGAACCAAGCCGAGCGACGAGGAGCTCAGTATCATCCCCGGTGAGAAGGTGGTGCTCAAGATCGTGTCGCCCACGATCTTGCACAAAACCGAGGTGGGGGGCGTCCAGATCGCTTCCAACATCCCCATCCGGATCCGGTCGCGCTTCCGGCGCATGACCAGCGAGATCCCCGATCGATATGCCGAGTGGATCGAAAAGCATCCAATGGCAGCGCCGGCGTCCTACCGGGGGAAATCCGGTGAGGAACTGAAGGGGGCGATCAAGGCCGACATCGTGGGTGTTATGCTTTGCGAATACATGCCGCCCGATTCACAGGAGTTCGGCAACGAGATGATCGTCGGCATCCGGCACACCCGGGAGTTCGGGATGGTGATCAATGCCGGCGTGGGGGGGACCCAGACCGAGCTCTACGCCAGCCGTTTCCGTAAAGGTCAGGCCGCGGTGGCGGCGTCAACGGAGATGACCGACGGCGAGACCTTTTTCGAGCTCTTCAAAACGACGATTGCTTACCAGAAGATGGCCGGGCTGACCCGCGGCGGGAAACGGATCGTCACCGATGAGCAGCTCATCGAATGCTTCTGCTCCTTCATCGCCATCGCCAATCACTTCTCGGCCTCCAACCCGGATGCGCCCTTCGTCATCGAGGAACTCGAGATCAATCCCTTTGCCTTCACCGACTATCTCATGGTGCCCCTCGACGGATTGTGTTCCTTCTCGACCCCCGAGGCGCAGCCTCTACCCCGTCCGATCCACAAGATCGACCGGCTGCTCCACCCGCGCACCATCGGCATCGTGGGGGTGTCCTCCAAGGGGATGAACATCGGGCGCATCATCTTGCAGAACATCCTGGCTTGCGGCTTCGACAAGGAGAACGTCGTCATCGTGCGTCCTGGCGGCGGGGAGATCGACGGGGTGCGATGCGTTCCCTCCCTGATCGAGGCCGGAGGAAAGATCGACCTGTTCGTGCTGGCTGTCGGCGCCGACCAGGTTCCGGCGATCGTGGAGGAGGTTGTGGATCGCGATCTCGCCGAGACGGTGCTGCTGATCCCCGGGGGCCTCGGCGAGACCAAGGGCTCCGAGGAGAAGCAACAGGCGATCAAGGACAAGATCCGCACGGCGCATGGTCGCGAGGATGGGGGCCCGCTCTTTCTGGGCGGCAACTCGCTGGGAATACTTTCTCATCCCGGGCGGTATGATACGCTCTTCATCCCCGAGGAGAAGCTCCCCAAGGACCACGATCCGAAGAGGCGCAATACCGCCTTCATCAGCCAGAGCGGCGCGTACATGATCACCCGCATGAGCAAGCTGCCCTTCATGGATCCCGCCTATGCGCTCTCGATCGGCAACCAGGTCGATCTAACCGCCGGAGATCTGCTGCGGTTCTTCAAGGACCGCTCCGATATCGACATCCTCGCCGTCTACATCGAGGGTTTCCAGGATCTCGACGGTCTGGCGTTTTCCGAGGCCGTGCGCGAGGCCGTGCTGGCCGGCAAGGATGTGATCTTCTACAAGGCCGGACGCACGCCGGAGGGCAAGACCGCCACCTCGGGGCATACGGCTTCGCTGGCCGGGGACTATACGGTCTGTGAAGCCTGTATCGGTCAGGCCGGCGCGATCGTGGCGCGTACCTTCACCGAGTTCGAGGGTTTCTACAAGCTGGCTGCGAGCCTGCACGGGAAGTCGTTCAACGGTACCCGCCTGGCGGCGATCTCGAACGCCGGGTACGAATCGGTCGGAATGGCCGACAACATCCTGGGCGACGACTATCACATGAACCTCGAGGCCTTCTCACCTGAGACTATGACGCGGCTCTCGAAGATCCTCGCCGAAGCCAGGCTGGATACGCTCGTCGATGTCAAGAATCCCATGGACATCAATCCCATGGCTTCCGACGCCGTCTACGAGGCGGTCATCGAGGCGGTGCTGGGAGATCCCAACATCGATCTGCTGGTTCTCTGTCTGGTGCCGCTCACCGGCGCGCTGAAGACCCTCTCCACCGATATCGAAGCCGATGACAGCATAGCAACTCGGCTTCCGCGTCTGGTTCACGAGAGCGACAAACCGGTCGTGGCCGTGGTGGATTCGGGCAGGCTCTTCGATCCGCTCGAGAACATGCTCCAGTCGTCGGGTGTGGTCACGATCCGCTCGGCCGATCGTGCCGTCTGGACCCTCGGTCGCTACGTGAAATCGCGCCTGTTCGCCGACGAGCTGCGCAGGGGATAAAAGAAGGGGGTGGGGTGACCGACCAGGCTCGGTTGATGGACAGGATCTATCGGCTTCAGGTGCCGGTCTATGACATGACGCGCCGTTTCATCCTGCCAGGCCGGGACCGGCTCCTGGGGCGGATTACGGTACGCAGCGGAGACCGGGTGCTGGAGGCGGGATGCGGAACGGCGCGTAATCTCATCGCTCTGGCCCGGAGGCATCCACGAGCCGCCTTCTTCGGCCTCGATGCCTCGCAAAAGATGATCGCCTACGCCGCGCGCAAGGTGAAGCGCGCCGGCCTGTCGCAGCGGATCACACTGCATCACCTGCTCGTCGAAGAGCTGGATGGTGACACTCCTCTACGAGCGGTCCGACCCTTCGACGCTGCCATTTTCTCGTACTCACTATCGATGATACCGGACTGCGTTGAAGCCCTCGATGGTGTGCTCGCGAGCGTGAGCGAGGGCGGCGAGGTTGCGATCGTCGACTTCGGGGATATGAGATCGTTGCCCAAGATGCTGCAGCGGCTCGTCACGTGGTGGCTGGCCCTGTTCCACGTGGTTCCGCGCCCTGAGATCCTCGATCACCTCGCAGAGCTCGAGCGCGCGGGCAGGGGTGTTCTGGAGATCGAACATCTGCCCGCGCGTTACGCCTTCGTCGCCCATTTCCGCAAGAGAGGGCAGCGGGGTTGAGCTACTCGACACGCTGCCGCCGTTTATACGAGACAGGATTTAATTCTGGAATATGGATCTTTTACCACGAAGACCACGAAGACCACGAAGAAACACGAAGAATTCAAGAAGAGGAAAGCTCGGTTTTAATCATTCCCACCCATCCCTCTCCCTTCGTGCCCTGCGCTTACGATCATCCCTTGCGGCTGGAGCGCATGATCTCGACATATCGTATAATGTTTCGGATTTCTTTGATTCCTCCGGGAATCGCCACCCAGGTGATCGCGAAGAACAGGAAATACAGCACGGCGAAGACGAAAAGAAACAGCCAGGAGCTGTCATCAACGAGGACCGTCTTGAGCCAGTAGAGGACGCCACCAGCCAAGAGGCTGGCGAGTGCAGGACGAAAGACCGCACTCACAACATCATAGAACTTAACGACGGAATTGCGGAATGTATACCACAGCGAGAAGGGACGTGTGACAATCGTTTGAACGCTCAGGGCGGTGGCCACACCCAAGGCTCCCCATTTGATGCCGATGAAGAATGCCACGATGGTGAAGACTCCCTCGAACAGGAAAACCTTCATGAGCTGTTTTGTCTTGCCGAGCGGCGTGAGCGCCCATCCCAGGGCACCGTTGAAGGTATATATGAAAGTGGCAGGGATCAAGGCTCTGAGCAGAGGGACCGCCCCGGTCCATTTTTCGCCGAGAAACAGAAGAACGATTTCCTCTGCGGCGACGAACGTCAAGATCACAACCGGCATGGCGAACAGGGTGTTGAGGAAGAGAGCTCTGTTATAGTATTTCCGGTAACGAACGGGATCGTCCTGGAGACGCGACAGAGCCGGTGTGACCACCGTGGATGCGGGGTAGTTGATCTGCGTGATCGGCATCATGATGAGAGAGTACGCCCTGGTGTACAATCCCAGGCTGTACGATCCGATGAGCGATCCGATCAGTATATTATCCATGCTCTTGACGAGATAGTCCATGACTCTGGTGATCGAGAGGAATCCGCCGAAGGCTATCATCGGCCGTACACCTGTTCCTCGTCTCGGCAATCCAGGGCGCCACGAACAGAAATACCACAGTAGCGGAGTCATGATCAGTGGCCGCAGGGCATGCATCCCCACGAGCGCCCAGTACCCGATTCCCAGGAGAGCCAACGCGATGCCGATGAGGGTCACGGCCACTTGAACGCCGATTTCCAGACCTGCCACGAGCCCGAAGCGCATCTCTCTCCTCAGGAGGGTCCGGTGTTGAATGCCGAGCCCTCCCAGAAAAATGGAGACGCCGAATGCCAGCGTGATTTTGATCAGTCGATCGTCGTCATAGAACCAGGCCACGGCCGGGGAAGCCGCAAAGATGGTCAGCATCAGGCAGAAGCTGATCGCGGATATGATCCAGAAGATGGTGCTCACCTGGTGGTGAGTGATCTTTTCCCTCTGAATCGTGGCGACCGACAATCCCGCATCCATGAAGACCTGGCAGAAACCGGTCAGGGCGGTGACCATCGCCACGAGCCCGAAATCTTCAGGATCGAGTATTCTGGCCAGGACAGCGGTTCCACCGATCAGGATCACGACCCGTGCGGCGCGGCCGCCGATCGTTACCGCTCCTCCGAACAATGATTTGCCGACGAGATTGTGTGTCAGGTCTTGATTGTCGAAATTCTGGATGTTTTTGTCTCGAGAGTTTTGTTTGAACATGACTACAGCGATTATTGATTTACAAGGTGTTGAAATCCCGGCTGGTGGAGGTTCATCGCCCCCGCGTCCCGCGTTTGTCTTGGAGCAGATTTCTGATGATACTCTCGGCTTCTCGAAAACTCTTCGACCAGGAGTACTGTTCCGCGAACCGCATCGTTTTCAAACGCCAATCCGATCGTTTTCTCAAGGCGGCATCCAGAGCTTTCGGTACATCGAGGGGTGATCGGACTTCCAGCACAGGCGGCTCGATGTACTCGAACTCGTCATGCGGGGTCGATAGGATCGGCAATCCGGCGGCAGCATACTGATACAGTTTCAAGGGGTTCTGTCCTCGATAGACGATCATGCGCTCGAGATCGTACAGCATCAATCCAACATCCGAGTTCTTCAAGTAAGCGGGGACGATATCCGGCGGCTTGGGTCCCAGTGCGAAGACGTTGCTGAACTTTCCGCTCATCGACGATACCCAGTCGGCTGCCGGCCCGATCAGCACCAGGCTCCCTCCTATTTTTTGGAGTCGACTCGCGGCTGCCTCGAAAAGAGATGGATCGCATTTGCCCAGGACTCCCACATAGATCGCCCGCGGCCGGGGAATGGGCTTCAGATCCTCCGGCTCGGCGTACTCTCCACTGTATTCGCCGAGTGAGACGCCCTGGTTCAGAACGGTGATCTTGTCACTCGCGATATTCAGCTCCCCTGTCAGGTAGTCCTGCAGAGCGCGGCCGATGACAAAAACGTGGTCGGCACGTTCGTAGTCCTGCTTTTCGGTCTTTTTGATGTAACCGCCGGTGAAGGCGGGATAATAGTCCACGACCTGGAAGATTAAGATCGCATTCGGGAAGAGTCTTTTCAGAGCCGAGCTGCCCGGTTTCGCGGTCCAGATAACATCGGGTCTTATCCGTCCCGACCGCCGAACCAGCGATGGTATCGAGGGCACACAGGTAAAATAGTTTGCCCGAGCCGCCCAAGATGAGCGGAAAGGGGGTATTTTCAGAAAAGGGATCACAGCCGCAGCGCTGACGATCCAGACCCCATCTTGCCAGCGCGGCGTACGGCGCCAGAAGGGATAATATCCTCTCCTGGCGGCCAGGTGTCCGAGATGCGGCAGGCCTTCCAGGTAGGTCACATCGTAGCCATCGTCTCGAAAATGCTCTGCATAGATCTTGGTGCTGCACTTGATGTCCGACACCCACGGCGTCGGTCGATGGAGGAGAATGTGGACAGCGTTTTTTTTCTCGGTCATGATCTCTCAGATTTCGTAAGTCGACACCATTGCCCATCGAGGTAGGAGGACGGGTGCATGGATCGGTTAGAACTCTCGTAAGCCGTCCTTCTCAGCGCTTCCGCGTCTCTGCGTGGGTAGTCTTCCATTCCAACCGCCGATAGAGCGCCAGATACTTGTCCACCATGGAGTCAACCGAAAATTGCTTGGCGTGGTGGAAGCCGTGTCTTCCAAAGTCCAGTCGCTTGCGGCGATTGACGAGCAGGTCTCTGAGTCCTCGAGCGATCGATTTCGGATCGTCGGGTTGCACGAAAACCCCGCAAGGGGGAGATGCCTCGACAACGTCGCTCAAACCATCCACCGCGCTGACGACAACGGGCAGCCCAGCGTTCATGGCTTCCACGGCGGCGATACCGAATCCCTCCCATCGCGAAGGCATCAGAAATATATCAGCCTCTCGCAGGAGGGCCGGAACGTCGTCGACAAAACCGAGTAAACGCACCTTGCCGTCGACACCCAGCCTTCGACTGAGTTCTATAAGCTCAGCTTCTCTCGGACCCGGTCCAGCGATGCAGTACTCGAAATCCAGGCCGTCCAACAGAGACACCGCACGGATGGCCGAGTCGTAGTTCTTCATCCCGTTGAGTCTGCCGACGGATACCACAATCGGCCGGTCGGTGGGTTGACGCTCCTCGAAACTGGTGAACGGAAGGGGAGCGCCATTCTCGACGATCTCGAGTCTTGAAGAGAGGGACGGTTTCCAGCCTGCAAGGCTGCTTCGAGCACCCTTGCTGATGCAGACTATCAGATCATATCGTGAATACATCAGAGCATCGATGAACCGTCCGAACAGTGTATTACGTCGTCGGTTGTTGGTGCTGTGTTCCGTGCCGATCAGCACTCCTTTCCAATCGGCCAGGCGCACAGCGATCGATGTGAAGAGCATGGATGGAAACAAATGGGTATGGATGAGATCATGTTTGCCACAGTGATTCTTGATGTAGGAGATCAGCTTGGGGATCGCTCGCAAGCTGTACGGACGCGACAGATTCAGGGAACACGACGATTCCGAATGATCTCGGAAAGTGGCCATCAAAACGACCAGCCTGGAATCGACCTCCCTGGCCCGCAAACCGTTGTGCAGATGACGCGCAAGCCTCTGAGCGCCTCCATCTCGTAATCCGATATTGTGTATGATATGATGAACCTTCATTGACGTTCGAAGATTTCTTCTATTATACGAGACAAAGACCTCTCCATTCTATCACATGACATCTTGATAGATAGCAGACACCTGTTGAGCACAACGTTCCCAGGTAAAGTCCGACGCCCTGGCTCGGCCACGTGCAGTCAATCTTTCGGCAAGAGCTGCGTCGGTGCAGAGAGCCTGTATCGCCTCGGCTATAGAACCAACGTCGTAGGGATCCACGAGCAACGCGTCGTTACCGGCAACCTCCGCCAGCGCGCCGTCCTTGGACGTTACCACGGGGCAGCCCGCTGCCATCGCTTCCAGTACTGTCAGACCGAACCCTTCGAAGAGCGAAGGATGAACATAGACGCTGGCTGCGGCGTAGAGCGCGTGCAATTGCTCATCGGAGACGTAGCCGATGTTGTGAATACGATCCGATACAATTGTCGTCCGCATGGCCTTCTGAGCATCGTCCGAATCCCAACCGCAACCGCCGACCAGGACCAGATGATGCGGAATCACGTCGCCGAGAACAGCAACGGCCTGGATTAAACGCGCTATATTCTTGCGCGGGCTGATTTGACCGGCGGCGAGTAGAAAAGGGACACCCGGCCCTGGTAGGTCCGCAAGAACTGTGATGGAATCGAAATTGGGTTCCTCGAAAAACCGGGATGAAACACCTTCGTGGACGATGCGCAAGCGGTCTCCGAGACGACGACCGGTATAGGCTTCGAGATCATTCGCTGTGGCACGTGACACGGAAATGATCGCATCCGCTCTTTTGAGCGCCCGATTGAGACTGAGTTTCGTCAACCAGGGACGATCCATCGAAAAGAACTCCGGGTGCATCAACGGCCCCATGTCATGAATGGTCACGACGAGCGGCTTGCGAGTCGAGAGGGGAAATCCCAATGCAACTGCGTGGACGACATCGATAGGCTCCCCCATCCAATGCTCGATATGTGGCCAATCCAAAAATGTCCATGCAAGAGGCGTCAACCGCCTACCCCATGGCAACAAGTGGAGCCCGAATCGGTCTTTCAACCGACGGATACCTTCGGCGTCGTGATTGCTCCAGGATGCCACCGGTATCACTCGAAAGTGCGGATGAACACGTCTGATCGCCTCGAAGAGCCGATGTGCATAGCGAGCGACTCCATGTCCCTGTCGAACTGCGAACTGATTGGAAAAATAAGCTATTTGCATGGCACGCGCTAGGATCTTTCCTTTATCAGATGGCTTCGCCAATTCTCGCTAATCCGGCCTTCGAGCTCCAGTCGAGAGATCTTGTTCTGTTGGTCCCAAACGATAGCACATGCACGAAACATCGCACAACTGGAATGCAAGGCTGATATGAGGCCGACCGTGCCATCACGGTAGCCGCCTTTCTTTACGATCGTTCTGAGATACTCGATGAGAGGCAACAGTAAGAGGTGATACCATCGCATTTTGATGCCTCTATTCACCAGTCTTTGCGCCTGTTCCTGGCAATATTTGAAGCTTTTTTCGATTCTTTCGATATAATTGTCTTCATTCAGATGCCACATTTTTTCTTTGAGTTGTCCGATGCGCTCGGGGATCGTATCTACACGGCATTCCTCGTGATACATACCTGCAAAGCTCAGCACTTCTCGGCGTGCGAGGTGAACCAAGTTCCAGTCTTGCCATCCGCCTCCCCTCATCGGCCTGTTCAGGAAGAAATTCAACCGGTGGAACCTGTACGCATCTTTTCCTTCGTCCTGAATCGCCTTGCGGATTTCTATCGTGAGACCAGGAGAAACCCGTTCGTCGATGTCCATATGGAGCAGCCATTCAGACGACGCGGCTTTTATCCCCTTGTTACGTTGATGGCTGTAGTATTCGCCTGTTTCACGAGGAGATTGAATAAATTTTACTTTGTCATCTTCGGAGAGTGCGAGCTCCGCGGTTCGGTCGGAGGAGCCGTCGTCTACGATAACGATTTCGTCGACCCAGGGAATCAAATGTTCAATGAAAAACGGCATGTTGCGTTCTTCGTTCCAACTGATCGCGACGACACCTAAGGATGGAAGGCTGGCGGACGGAAGACCGGAATTATCATTGAGTCTTGGCAACGCACCACTCCTATTAGCAGGCTGTTAAAAAAGAGCTTCTATTTTGCCAATAATATTCGCGTAAATCCTTATTTACGACCAAAGACGTTCATTGTCGCAGGTTTGACCACACGATCGAAGAACCGTGCTTTTTTCAGCTTGTAAAATTTTTTGATGTGCCAACGCATCGAATTCACCACGCTCATACCTGGCTTGTCCGGATTAAAGACGTCTTCATCCGTATATCCGAAGTATCTGCCAACCCCGACGACGTGCGGGTGGAGGCGGATCGTAAATTCCGGGTCATCACGCCATTTTTTAGCTGATCGTGTGTGGACGCTTCGTCCCATCTCCTTGCAGTAATCCAGACCCAGAAAGCGACATATTTCGCGAAAGCTCCGAGACGGTTCTTCGATGAGATCTTCATATCGCACGAGATGAAACCGATGATTACCGACAATTTCCTTCATGGCGAGGAGATTGCGGTAGGTCTGAGCCCATACAAATTGACGGGAATACGGAGAAGTAAAAAATCTCTCCCGGGCTGAATACAACACAGACATGGGATTGCGCACCAATCCTATGAAGCGCACCTCGTAATCGGTCGATTCGATCCAACGCAAAATCAATGAAAGAGTCGACCATTGCGCCAGGTATTGGGGGGATTTCTCGAAGAAAACGGGTTGTGCGAAACGACTGCAGAGTGCATTCCACCCCTCGAATACAAGCTCTTCATCATCCGCCGGAATCGTGAATTGAGGTACGTTTCCCCGAATACAATCGATCATGTAGAGCTTTGCACTTCGACGCGATCCGTATCCCCGATACTTTTTTTGGTACAAGTACTCCTCTTTGGGTACGTTCAGCACACGCGCAGCTTTGAGCCAGTGATGCGTCTCAAAATAAGTATGAGGAGTATAGTCGACATGTTGGATCAATGGGTGTTTGCAGATCTCTTCTTGTAAGATCGTTGATCCGGATCGCTTATCGGAGAGCAACATGACAACTTTCGGTTTAATATCGGTATCTCCTTGTTGTACTCATCCTCGATGTGTGTTGTTTATTCTTGTCTTTCCGGAGTTTTTCCAGTGTGAGCAAGAATCCGAATATCAGAAAAAAGAACATCGATCCTCTTGGGATCGAAGCGGCGGAATGGCCAAACAGCCACCATGGAGTCATTCCCAACCAAACAGCCAGGAGTGACTGCCAGATAAAATGCTCCTCCTTATGGTACCTCGTGCGGCGCATGTTTTTCAGAATGAGCGCGAAAGCAAAGACCATTAGCGTGATATGACAGACCGCACCGACCATACCGAAGTTATAGTAGGCCATAGAAAAAGCCGAATGGGTTGCGCGTTCCTCCAGATCGAAAACCAAGTCATCGAGCTCGCCGCGCCCCATCATTTTGTTCCCGGCGCAACCCGCTCCCACGAACAACCAGGAAGGATTTTCGATAAAATGTTGAAAAGGTTCGTAGTAGGAAAGAAAGCGCTCTCTGTCGCCTCTGCTCTCCAGAGGATCAGTCAGCATCGATTGTGTTCTTCTTCCAATGTGTTCAAAGAAAAACCATTGCCTGGGAATATCGGTAGCAAAAATGAGCAAGATTCCGACCAAACAAACGAAAATAAGTAAATGGCGGCCTTTCAGATATCCAAGAAAACCCACTACAATGACAATCAACCCGACACCAAACCAGGCAGCGCGACTGTAAGTGGCAAATGCTCCGAGGGGAGCAAAGACACATGCCAACAAGGCAATGGATCTCCATCTCCTTTCGTGTTTGAAACTCCGATATGCAATGAATGCTATTGGAAGGAGAGTACACAGAAAACCGCCGGTCATGTTTGCCGAGCCGACGAGCGAATTGCCTCTCAGCGCGGCGTCCTCACCCCATAGCATTATCTGTCGCTCTAATCCTCGTGCACTCATGCTCGGAGCGAGGATATTCCACGAAAAAACGGTGTCCATAACAAGCGGACGCGTCGGAGGAAGAGAAGACAAGATGGTGATAAGGCTCGTTACGAGAAGTCCCGCTAGAGCTGCTTTCAATATGATCAGGAATTCAAACGGTTTTGCAATCAGTCTGGGTAAAATAATAACGAGAGAAATTCCCAGGCCATAGCGCACAATCATATAGATGGGTTCGAGGACGAGGCCGTAGGAAAAAGCACCGTTGATCTCGCTCACGATTATCGTACAAAAATAAATCGCTGAGAAAAGATAGATCGGCTGAATGGTCCGCATTGGAATCCTTGGATTACGCAAGACCAAAATCAGCGCGACAGCGATGAAGCCGTCTACCAGGTAGATGGGTAGGGGGCCAAAATCGATGCGTGCACCGGTCAAGGCTGTGATGAAAAATACGCTGACAGCCAGCCAGCGAATCCGGCCGGATACTTTGGGTTTGTTCGAAGCCACCAGCATGAAGTCGCGCGTATTCGTAATTCTATTTCCTTTCGTTGCGCTGAAATCGTAATGCCGTTAATTTGGGATCGAAAATAGTGGATAAATCCCAGAAACCGCTAATCCTTGATTCTGTGATACTCCTTATACCACTTAATGAATTCGAAAATACCTTTTGAAATTTCTGTTTTTGGAGAACTACCGATCAGATCGTTTAATGCGGATGTATCTACTTCCGTTCGTTCGACCTCGCCTTTTTGCAGCGGTAAGTACTCCAATTCTGCCCTCTTGCCAATCGCTTTTTCTATCTCACGTATGTAATCTTTGAGGTTGAGAGGACTCTCCCCTCCGATGTTGTAGATGCCGTTGGTATTCGACGAAGTCCTCAAAGGTAGATTTTCGATCAACTTACAAATGCTATCGACGACATCATCGATATAGGTAAAACTTCGAACGTGGTTTCCATAGTTGTAGACCTGGATCGGTACTCCTTCCATAATGTTTTTGGTAAATTTGAAATACGACATATCCGGTCGTCCCCAAGGACCGTAAACTGTGAACAACCGCAGTCCAACCGTGTTGATATCATAAAGATGCGAGTAGCAGGTTGCCATCAACTCGTTTGTTATTTTGGTAACGGCATAGAGTGATACAGGTTTGTCTACCCGGTCTCGCTCTGAAAAAGGTAGTTTCCGGTTGCCGCCGTATACGGAGCTCGACGATGCGTAAACCAGGTTTCTGAGATTCGAACTTTTACATCCTTCGAGAATGTTCAAAAAACCGAGTACATTGGAATCGATGTAGGAATGAGGATTTTCCAGGGAATACCTGATACCAGCTTGTGCCGCGAGATGAACGACCATATCGAACCTGCAACGATTGAACAATTCTTCCATATCATGGCGATCGGCGATGTCTATTCTTTTGAATTCGAACTTATCAAAAACTTCAAGCTCTTTGAGCCGCATTTTTTTGAGACCCACGTCGTAATAGTCGTTGAGGTTGTCGATGCCCGAGACACGGGCACCTTCCTCGCAAAGACGTCTGGACAGGTGGAAGCCGATAAAACCCGCGGCACCCGTTATGAGAAAGTGTTTACCATTGATATCTTTACTCTGCATACTTAATATACCCTTAACTATCCATCCTTCTCGTTGTTCGTTGAGCTCGTGCAATTTTTAAGCCCGCTGTTTTATCGTTGTTGTCTCGAGATATTGCTTCCTCTTGCTGGTTACCTAGGAAATCGTAAACTCCGGTTCTCAATATCTTTTGCTAGAGGAGAATATGAAGGTATCAATTTTACAAGGATGTTCTTGATGACGTCAACTTGCATTTTATCGGCAGCTCGCAACAATTCTTGAAGAAGTTCGATCTTGTGGTCTGAAATCACGGAGTTTCGTGATATATAGATCTTGTCATAGAGCGTCGCTTCGGTCCCCTCTTCTGCTGTAAGGTATTCCTCGAACAGCTTCTCTCCAGGTCGAATACCGGTGATATTGATTTTTATATCCTCGTCCGGCTCCATTCCCGAATATCGAATCATATCCCGAGCGAGATCCATGATCTTGATAGGGTCTCCCATATCGAGAACGAACACGGATCCATTTCTCTTGAGCCCTCCAGATTGGAGTACTAGCTGCGCCGCCTCGGGGATGGTCATGAAGTATCTCATCATATCAGGATGAGTCAAAGTTATAGGTCCACCTTTCTGTATCTGTTCACTGAAGACCTTGACGACACTTCCCCTGCTACCGAGCACATTCCCGAAGCGCACCGAGAGGAATACTTGGCCAGGCTTCGCTTGCTTGGATGCGTTCGACACGATATATTCAGCAGCTCTTTTTGATGCTCCCATTATGGACGTCGGATTAACAGCCTTGTCGGTCGAGATATTTACGAAATGTTCCACATCGTAGGTCATCGCTGCATCGACGACATTCTTGGTGCCACCGACATTATTTAGAATCGCCTCATCGGGATTGTCCTCCATGAGCGGTACATGCTTGTGTGCCGCGGCATGAAAGACGACTCGCGGATTGTGTTCGGCAAAAATATTGAAAATTCTTTTTCTGTTCCTGATATCTGCAACGATCAATTTATGCTCGAGTCCTGGCCAGGCTCTCGACACCTTCTGATGCGCTTCAAAAAGGCTGTTTTCACCACGGCCCAACATGAGCACGATTTGGGGATTGAAACGAGCGACTTGATTGACGATCTCTGATCCGATTGAGCCTCCTGCGCCGGAAACCAGGACTGAACGATTCTCTATGTATCCGGATATCTTTTCGAGTTTGAGCTTGACGGGCTCCCGTCGGAGTAGATCCTCGACATTGATTTCACGGATCCGCGAAACTGAAACCTTTTCGATCAATAGATCGTACATGCTAGGAATAGTTTTACATGAGATCTTCGCTCTTCTTGCCGCTTCGGCGATTCTTCTGATTGCTCTTCCGGGAGCTGAGGGAATCGCGATGATGACCTCGTCAGTTTCGGTTTCGGCCGCGATCTCTTGGAGTTCGTCGATGTCGCCCAACACAGGTCTTCCGCAGAACGTCTGTCTCTGTTTTGATTTGTCATCATCCAGGAAACCAACCAGCTTCATTCCGGATTCGGGGTGGCGGATGATTTCTCTCGCTATGATCGTGCCGGCATCACCAGCTCCGGCGATCAATACTCGCACCGGTTCTTTTTCAGAGGAGCCAGATGCCATACTTTCGTAAGTTAGGCGCGAGAGTATGCGCATTCCACCCATGATGATGATGCTTACAAAACCCTCGATGATCGGAATGCTGCGTGGCACGAGTAGAATCGGTTGAAAGAGATAGGAGATCGCGAATAGACAAATGGATACGGCAGAGACAGCCTGCACGAGTACAGAAAGGTCTCTCACACTGACTTTACGCCAGCCCCTACGATGCAAACCGAAGAATCTGATGACGCAGAGTTTAAGAGGTAGTCCGATCAGAACATAGACCAGAACGACCGAAACGACGTTTGGCAGGCTTTCCAAACGCAGCCAGAAAGCGAGTGGAACGGCAATGCTCCAGAGAACGATATCGATAATATACTTTGTAACTATCTTGATCACGGTTGTCTAGAGAGGATTTTTCTCATACCAATGTTGTTTGAAAACGATACTAATGTTTCAAAACGACTCAATTGAAGAGGACTGTTGATCATGGATGCATAACTAACGATCGGCGGTGGTTACTCATAGTAGACTTTCATGACGACATTTGTGTCGCCGTTGTCGGCTTGAATCCGACCTGTCAGAACCGATCTGACCGAGAGTTGTATGAATTCGGTACGGGGAGTGTCACCTGAGATTGCCAACTCCTGTTCAATGATCTGGCCGCAATAAAAAACGTCCGTTGAGCGTGCTTTGAGTTTTTCGAACCGTATGATTTCCGTTGATATCGAATTCATATTCTCATCTAGATAATCGATGCTGCAGCTAAGATTTTCGGCGGTTGGACCGACAAGCTCCCAGAGCAATGTGATATTACTGAGCAATGTGAGATAACTGTCTTTCAATTCATCAGATGCCGAGTTCTTACCCAACCGATATCCGAGGAGGCGTACTCGGCCTCCAAAATCGAAGTCAGTTTCGTAGTCCATCGCAAGAATACCGTCTCTGAGGAAATTAGAATCGAGTGCGATGATTCGCTCCATCGACCAACGATGCGCCGGAGATGTTTTCAATACCTTTTCGTAGGCTTTACGGGCCTCGCCGACCATACCCCGACCCTCATATCCTATACCGAGAAAATACTGAACGAGATGTTCTCTGTCCTTGTATTTATTTATTACGTCCGTGATACCGTTGAGGATCGCAACACCCTCGATACACTTGCCTGAGAGCACCAGCATGCTACCTTTGACAAGATCTACGAGATAACGATCGGATTTCGACTTCGGATTCAGCTCCCGCAATGCATCAATAGCTTTTTCTCCACTCGGTGCCCTGAGCGCGTTGTTCAGGAGGACCAGTCTGAATAGAAAGTCCAGAGAAGTTTCTTGGTGGAGGTATTCGTCGATAACGCCGGGCATCCTGGCCAAGTCTGCGGCCAGGATGAGGGTGTCGGTATTGCAGCAGTCGCGAGACAAGATATCGAGAGTCAAAGCGAACGCCTTGCTGTAGCGACGCTCACCCCGTAGTAAGTACGCTTTCTGCAATCTCTCGCCGGTTTTTATTCCTAGGAGAGAATGATAGAGGCGGGATTCCTGTTTGCGGTCTTCATAGCGTCCGAGGATCTCGAGAACCTTGGTGCGTCGCTGGGAAATCGATATCTGTGTATCCAACAAGTCCGATTCATTTCGCAGTGCGGTATCGACTGATAGTCCACAAAGCCTCTTCATGTTGTCGAGACTGTTAAGGGCGGCTTCCCATTCGCCTGCTTCCTGCAAGCTCCGGGTCAACTGTTCGTAGCCGCCTATCGTGTCGGGTGTTACTGCGAAGAGGTTTTTGGTTCCCCCGAGCGTGTCGAGTATCAATGGGTAGATTTTGTCGGTATAAAGAGCGTCGATCGATATGCAGCGCCTGAACGACTCGAAGGCAAGAGATAAAGAGGACGGAGTTTCGAGATCCTGATCAACGGCGAGAGCTTTCGAAAGAAAGGATTTTCCGGCGTGAAAGAGAGTCGCAGGTTTGTTGGGAGCCAGCCATGAAATAGTATCTGAAACTTCACCTCCCGTTGAAGGCGAGGAGCCGCCGCTTTCGGCAACGAGGTCGGCTAGAAAGAAGTGATACAGGCTTGCAGCCGGAGCTTCATCGATAGCTTCCCGAACGCTCCGCTCGGCTGACTTTATCATTGGCAGGCGTCGGCTAGCCATGTCCTGATCCTGAACGAGTGCCGAGAACAGTGTTTCCTCTAGCTCGAGCAAGTCCTCGAGGGAACGATTGGGGTCGCTGCCGAGTATGGTATTGGCGACCGATCGTGCTTTCTCTTCCGTAATAGCATCTGCTTGTCGCGCGTGTTCAACCCCTTCGAAAAAGATGTAGAGCGGATTTCTATCGTCGAGCTCGCGTGCCCTGATGAGCTCGAGGCCGGCGTCTTTGCGGGAGGACGAATCTCCTGAATCGACGATGTAGGGAAGAAAGTGGTAGAGGCGAGATTGCTCGAGCTGGGTTCCGGTCAAAGCCAGATATCGATTGAAATGGATGTCCGCCATGGCGGAGCGAACCGATGGCACCGTCAAGATAACCATCATGGCCACCGCAGCCACGCTGACAGCCAAACGAGCCGGCTTGGCTCGCAGATGCAGCGCAAAGGTACCGGGTCTCAGACGGTCTCTGGACCCCTTGCTTTTTGCCTTCATGTTGGCGGTCACATGCCAAAGACCCAATATAACCGCGAATACGACGCCGTTGGATGTAATCTTGTAGAGATTGAAGTCGAAGAGGCTGTGGATGAGTATGGCCAGACAACCGGCGAGCGCTCCAGTAGCTATCCAGCGGCAGAACGTATCCCGGCGTTCGAGTGTTCGGCGGGACAGGCGCAAGAACAGGAGCACAATTCCGACGATCACGGCCGCGCCACCGAGGAATCCCGTCTCACATACTATTTGCAGCCAGTCGTTGTGGGCGAAAGCCACATACTTGTCACCGAAGAGGGATGATTGGTATCTCTCAAAGGCTTCCTTGAATGTACCCAGCCCGGTTCCTAACAGAGGAAAATCGGAAATCAATGCCATGCACGAGCGCCAGATGTCGAGACGGGCGTTCCACGATATCGACTCGCCCATCGCCGTCTCTTCCACCCGATCGACGACGAAGCCGGAATCAGCACTGAAAAACACGCAGAGGAACGCCAGGATCAACAAAACAGCGGTCAGGGTGAACCGGCGCGATCCGGTCGTCAGGCCCATGAGTAGGAAAAAGGGGATCCAGGCTCCCACAGTCGCGGTCATTCCGGCTCGAGAGAGTGAGAAAAAAATCGCCATGGTCATGAGCACGACCACGATGCCCAGGAGGATCTGACGGTGCAGCCAGGTGGATGAAATGACCTCCACGGCTCGGACCTTGAGATTCCCGCCCAGAATGATGCGTTTGGGCACGGCGGTCATGCAGAGGCCCAAGGTGACCGGCACGATCATCTCCAGCAAGCCGGCGAAGTGGTTCTTGTTGATAAATGTCCCCGAAACTCGGTGGCCGCTGATGATCCGTTCGTTCCAGAAAATGCTTTTTCCGCCGGCCATGAAGTCGGCGAAACCGTAAATGGCCTCGAATACACCGACCGCAATCATGACCAGGACCAAAGTGAGCACCTGAGCGCGCGATCGAATGGTGTTCATGACGACCAGAAAGATGAGGACCAGAGCCGCGATTCTTCGCAACTCCCATACCGATTGGTAGGACATCAACGAGAGTGTCCGCGCCTCTCCGGTCTCCGGATATCCGGCCAGAGTGTTACGGTAGACGTCGGCCGTCGCAGGCGAGATCTTTTCCAGGAATGCCGGACCGAGTGGCACGAGCTGCAAGGCGACGACGAGAACGAAAAAGCCGATGAAGATGTAGACCGGGTCGCGCATGAGGACGAGCCTGCCCCTCTTCATCGCCTGCAGAATCCAGAGGGCTGCAACGAAGAGGGAGAGCACGAAGATGGCGTTTTTCGCCCAAGGCGCGACTGATCCCATGGCGAGCGGCGAGAACAGGATCAAAGCCGCGAGCACGATGAGGATGATAATATCAAAAACATCTAATCGATCTGATCGTTCCACGCTGTCGTCCCGATATGTCGACAATGCCTCGAATACCACTGTCTTTAGTTTTCGGCTTGTTTAGGCCACGCGTCGTCAAGAATCAGAAGGTGAATCGCGTGCTCCTACTGCGAAAGATTTCTATCGCTGTTCGTCGCTGCTGCTCTCGTCCTGTCCAAACGTCGCGCTATCCTCCTGCCTCCAACCTCCTGCCGGGTTAGCGGGATGAAAAACGGCGGCATCGTCGGTCCTACACCGAGTCGTCGCTCTGGCCGTTTTCAGAGTCGTAGTAGGTTTGATAGTACTTGCCTCCATAGGCTTCATAGCCGTTCTTCGACATGTCGGCGTTGTTGAGAACCGCACCCAGGATGTTGACCCGTGCTCCGTCGAGCATATCCAGGGCGCGCATCGCGCAGTCTTCTTCTGTTTTAAATGAACGCACCACCAGGACAACCCCGTCAGCGTACTGGGCGACAATGGTTCCGTCGGTTGCGTTGAGGATCGGAGGGGTGTCGTAGATCACATGATCGAATCGCTCGGCTACTTCGGCGGCAAGCGCCTTCATCTCATCGGATCCCAGGAGCTCAGCCGGATTCGGCGGATTAGGCCCGCTGAGTAGAATGCTGAGATTCTCCACTTCCACCTGTCGTATCGCCCTGTCGAGTGATGTCTCTCCTTCGCCGGCGAGGATGTTGCTGAGCCCCGGCTTCGATGGAGTCTCGAAAACCTTGCAGACCCGGGGGCGCCTCAGATCGCTGTCGATCAAGAGGACTTTTTTACCGGTCTGAGCCAAAGCAATCGCGACATTGAGGCTGACGGTTGTTTTGCCTTCCAGTGGTACGGCGCTCGTCACGAGGACGCTCTTGAGCCCCTCTCCCGCCTTGCTGAACATGAGAGAGGTCCGGATCGATCGGAATGACTCGGCAAGAATCGATCGAGGATTGTTCCAAGCCCAGAGCTCGGGTTTTACCGCTGCGTTCGACGATCCTTTGGGCTTCTCGGACATGATCGGCGGAACATAACCAAGCGTTGGAATTCCTAGAATTCTTTCCACGTCGTTTTTCGTTTTGATCGTGGTATCGAGGTAGTCGGCAACGAGGCAGAGCCCGACGCCGATGATCAGCCCGATGATTGCGGCAAGCGTGATCGTTTGAGTCTTGTTCGGCTCCACCGGCGCCACCGGAACCTTGGCCTTGTTGATGATATGAATGTTCTTTCCCTTTTGATTCCCTATCGCGAGGGCCATCTCCAGTTCTCTCACAACCTTATTCACATCACTCAACTTTTGCTGTACCTGTTTGTATTCATTCTCCAGATTGTTGTATTCGCCAAGCGTCGTATAGAACTGCTCCAATTTCTTTTCTTCGTCATCGAGCAGCTTTCTCTGAAACTCCTCGGCTTTCCTGGCCCGCTCGTACCGCTGTGTTTCATACGCAATGAAAGCCTCTTTTTCGCGCGCGATCATTCTCTCGATCATGTCGATCTCTTTTTCCGCGGATTCGACACTCGGATGGATCCTGCCGAAGTCCTGCTGGAGTCTCTTCAGATCGAGTTGGGCGGAAACGAGCTGAACCGTCAGGGCGTTGAAGGTGGCATCTTCGAAGATCTCCGGCATCTCTTCCAGGGTGCCGTTACCGTGTGCCGCCTGTATTTCGTCGTAGCGGCGTTTGGCTTCGCTATTGTTGAGGATTGCGTCGTTGAGAGCCGTTCTGAGGTTGTTGTAATACTGGCTCATCTTCTCCGGGGCGTTCTCGAGGCGTACCAGGTTGTTTCCCGAGATGTAGTCCTGCCAGGCTTTGTACTTTTCGGAGACTTCTAGCTTGAGATCAGCAGCCAGATTTTCCTTGGCTTCCAACATCTCACTGTCGACCGACCGGGTGCGGTGGCCGTACTCATCGAGGTATACATCGACCAGATAGTTGACGATCTCCGCGGCTTGCACTGGATCAGTCCACTCGAATGTGACGTCAACCAGCCATGTGTGCTGGACCGGTAAGACTTCGAAACCCGATCTTATCGGTCGCTGCAAGTCGAAGTGACGGGCCGTCTTTTCGATCACCGAGTCGGATAGGATCAACTGGTACTGCGTCTCGAGAAAGGCTCTGCGGACGGCGGAACCCGCCACCCCGCTGAGCGTCGGGTCATAAGCTGCCTTGATATCCTTCGAGTCTGTCGTGGCAGGTTGAATCTCGAGCCGGCTCTTCGCACGATAGATGGGAGATTGGAGAAAGACGTAGAGTGTTGTGCTGGCCACACAGATCAGGAAGATGCTGATAGCGATCCATTTCCGGGCCACGATTTTTCTCAGGTAGTGTTTGAGGTGAGGAACCATCTCCTCATCACTCAAAGTCACTGTTCGACGTTGCACATCGGTGTGCATACGAGTTCCTCTCGGCACTTCACCTTCGAGCAACCTGCTCGAATTTGAATTATCGGGTTGTTTCATAAGCTTTCGGGTTCAGTTGGTAACTGAAAACGAATATCCGCTTGAACCAATCCCAGGCTTCGAGAACGAAGAACCTGAGTTGGGTCTGCCGGACGTCGATGATATCGTCCGGCTTGAGATAAAGGTTCGGCTCCCGACCCTCTACGATTGCCACCAGGTCGATGGGAACGATGAACTCCTTGTCACCTTCGAGCCGTTTCAAGACGCAATCCCCGGGCGAAGCTTCCTTCGCGATCAGCCCGCTTGCCGTGGCGATTCCGTCGAGTACCCTCATGGGACGAGTCAAGGGGAATCCACCGGGGGCATTGACAAAACCGATCACATAGAAATATTCGGCTTCAGGGATATAGACGATGTCGTTTTCGTAAAGAAGCAAGTTGAGGTCGAGATTGGCTTCTTTCATGAGGGAGATGAGGTCCACGCTGATCGTTTCCTCCAAGCCGTCATCCTTCGGGAGCGATGGACCCGAAGCTCTCGCCTCACCTCCTCGACTGTCTGCGAAGGGGTGCCCATCATCCTGGTCCCCGCGCATCACGTGCAGGACATAACCAGCTTCATGGGATGGCCCTCCGGCCAGAGCCAGGGCTTCATAGAGGCTGACGCTATTCCTCTCGATCGTATATTCTCCCGGTCTATTGACCGCACCAAGCACGGAGATCTTCTTGCTCTTGAAATCGGTGACGATGACGCTGGTCCGCGGGTTTTTGATGAAATCCATCTCGATCATGACCTTGTTGAGCTGCGATTCGAGCTCGCTGACGGTCAGGCCTTTGGCGTTGATCGGAGGTATGACCGGAAGGCTGAAGACGCCGCTTTCCTCGACGCGAACCGTCACGGTTTTGAATTCGCCGCGCCTCTCCAAGCCGTAGATGGTGATGTTGAGCACATCTCCGCCTCCGAGGCGGTAATCCCTCTGTTCCTGGGAATCCGTTTGCCGCGATTTCCGTGCCAGCCGGAGACATTTCTCTGTGGTATAGTCATGGCGCCTGGTTCTGAGCACCGCTTCGTTGATCTTTTCGGCGCTGGCTGTGCCGACGCAGCCGGAGAACGACTGGGTCAGAGCCATCATCAGAAAGAAAACCGAAACGAATCCCCATTCCCGTTTTGTTGTCATTGCCTGTATCCCGATGACCGACTAGGAAGGCTAGGAGGCATGAGGTGATTGATGATGTGCCTCAAAGAAGCCGACAGGCCTTTTCTCTGAGAGGTCAGCTTCCAAATCTCTGCAATCGACTGGCCTTCGTTCAAAAATAAAATGGCCTCGGTGACAAATTCCTCCCCAAAGCCATTTCAGATTCTAAATGTCAAAATAATCAGGGACTTACATTGCCGGGAGGCTGAACTTTCCTCGGTCCGACAGGCCCGGAGACTTGAGCATTCCAGTCGGTGATGATCACATAGCCTTGAGATGTCTTGATCGCAGTAGACTTGGAGTCGGAAGGGGTGCTTCCCCCTCCTCCCGAAGCGCTCGAGTCTCGCCGAGAGCTTGCTGAGGGAATGACAGCCTTCAAACTGGAAATCTTTGATTTCCGAGTGATGTTCAAGGTGCCGGAGCTCCGGCCGCGGATAAAGAGAGAATACCGGCCTTCACCGAGCCCCACGAGCTTATAGCTCCCATTGTCGCCGGTTACAGCCTTGTAGGTAACGTCTCCGTCAGAATTCTTCGCTGTGATCTCCACTCCGGTAAGAGGTCGACCTTGGACATCGAAGACCGTTCCAGTCAGATTACCTGGCTTTATATCCAACGTCATCGACGCCTTGGGAGTCGGAGAGGTGCTCTCGAGGGCGTAGCCGCCCCCTGCCAGCAAGAGGGAGCAAACCGCAACAAAGCCGAAAGTGATGACGAATCTGTGTAACTTCAGCTGGTTCATGATGATCGAAACCCCCTGCGTATCAAATCTTGTTTTCGGCCTTCGTCTCTTTATCTCTATCGACTTTCGATTCTGCTGCCCTTTGCGTGAATCGACAGCTATCGAATCATGGTCGCATTGGTGTGGCTGCACGGCTCTGTCGAGGTCTCGGTCTCATCGCTTTCGCCGTCGTTTAGACCATCTTCTGGTCCAATCAGCGGGCTCCGTCCGTAGAAGATCGGGATGAGCGCTCTCACGATCTCGGCGTCCACCGAGGTGCACTCGCGCGTCGGGATGTACTCCCATCCGCCGTTGGCGTTCTGTTTCTTCTTGAGCCACTTTGCCGCGGCGGTTACTGCTCTGCGGGCGGGCGGGATTCCGTGGATCTGGTAGAGTGCCATGATCGCATAGGCCGTGCTCTGGTAGCTGTTGTCCTGTGAAAGCCCGGTCCACGGGAAGGCCCCGCTGCTCTTCTGCACGTCGATGAGCCTCGCGTAGGCATCATCCCTGATATCGGGATTGAGGCCGGCCAGTTCCAAGGTGGAGGCCGTGAAAGCGAGACCTAGGGTGTAGAACTTCTCTCCAGGCTGGTCGATCTGAAAGTACCCCGTCGGGCTCTTGATGTCGTCCACCAGCGCCTGGGCGTAAGTCGTGGCATGGTCGTTGAATCCCGCCAAGGGGAAAAAAACGTGGAGAGACTTCGCCGCCATCGTGAGCCAGCCAAGCTCCCACGGCACGAGCCCGTCGTCGCCGGCGGTTCCCCTCTTGTCGATCAGGTGCTGTGCAAGGGACTGGGCGTCCCCAAACGACGCCAATCTATCATTGTATCTGATCCTTCCGATCCTTGCATAGCGGGGATCGTTCGAGGGATCGAGCATGGACATGCGCACGAGAAAAATGATGTCGGGAGCCAGATTCATGGAGGGATCGAACGCCATTCCGCGCCACGTGTCGACGACGGCTCGATCGAATCGTACCTCACGTGCGGTAGGATCACCCGAGGTCTCCATCACGTATCTCAGCAGTCCAAGCCCGGTGATTCCGAAGGTGTTATTCGGGCTCGCCGCGGTCGAGTGATGCTCGCGAGAGGAGCGGATGTCCCAATCCCATCCCGAGTCGTCCGGGTCGTCGTCGATCAGACCATTCCTGGCGTTGTCGCCGATCGAGTCCGCCTGAAGATCGACGAGACGATGGAGGCCGTTTTCCAGCAGTTCGTTGCCCTGAGCACAAACGATACCTGCGAAGACAAACAAGAAAACAAAGCCGAGCGAGAACGGTGTCATCGTGAATTTGGAATCAGGCAACCTCATGTCCGGTCCTCCTCTTCGTTTCGGCAAGCGGTACATTTTCACATAAGCCTGCCAAACACCTACGGAATCGTAATTTTCATACGATACAGAGCTGGTTCTCAGCCCATGACAGAACCGAGTGTCGACAGACTACACCACAAATTAAGCTCCGAACTCGAACGACGTACTATCGAGTCCTACCCGCAAGGATCAAAGAGATCCGCGTGCCGTCCATACGCCGATTGTCGCAATCGAGTTCGTCTTCGTGACTGTCGAATCAGTGTTCTCGTCGTGCCACGTGTCGAAAGTCGGGTGGCATAAGATATCTAACTATAACGCCTTAACGCTTTTATTGCTATAGAAATCCTGTGTGCTTTGTGCAAAATGGAGACTTCAAGGCAACGATGATATTAAAAAAAAAAGCAACTAAATGCACAAGAGAAAAATTGATCAATACGGTTTTTTGAGGTCATTGCGCCAAGTTTCATTTCTTTTTTTTGAACGGTAAATCCAATGCGTCGGAACGAGGGCTACTGACGAAGACCTCGTCCCGTGAGCCGAGTCGTCGGGAGACCCAAGATTTACGCGCCACAGATCCTGAGACACGCAGGGGGGGACCGTAGTGAGGGGCTGGCAGCTCGAGCTCCGGCACGAGCCGGCCTCTCGATGGCTTTAAAAATCATAAATAATATTTGATAAGATCCTTATGTCGTTTTGATAGAAATGAAACAGGCAGATCTCGAGTGAGAAGCAATAAAACCCTGCAACACCGATATCACCGAGATGGAGGAAACAGAATGCCCGCGTTGAAAGTGCTGTTTTTCTTGGCCGGAACCCGGAACAAGGCCAGCTCGAGGGTACGGGGATTCTGGATGGCGGAGGAATTGACACGCCTCGGCGCGAAGTGTGCGGTCGTCGCAGGTCGCAGCAAAAGGGTCTATCTGGAATGTCTGAGCCGGCTACTTGGGTATGACATCGTTTTTTTTCAAAAGAGGTTCTCGCTCTGGGACCACCGTTTTATGAAAGCCGCGACTATTTTGGGAAAACGAACAATTTTTGATCTCGACGATGCATCCTTTTTGAGGGCCGACGGAATCGATTCCCGTCGGAACATAAGTTATATGATGAAGAGCGCTTCTGCCGTCGTTGCAGGAAGCCGGAATTTGTTGGAGTATGCACGCCGGATTCAAGTCAACTCGTACCTTGTTCCGAGCAGTATCAATCTGGAACACTATGAGCCATCACGCCGGCAAGGCTCGCGCTCGAAGGTCTGTCTCGGTTGGATCGGGCACGGAGCGGAATATCGCAGGGACCTCATCGAAATATTGAGGGAACCACTCATCGAGGTCGCGGCTCGGTGCAGCGTACGGCTGAAACTGGTCGGAGTGTGCCGGCAAAAAGAGTTGTATGAGGCGTTCTCCAGCATTCCGAATCTCGAGACGACGTTTTTAGATAGTATCGACTGGTTCGATCCGCTGGAAGTCCGCCGGACGATGGAAGACTTCGACATCGGACTGTATCCTGTGCTGGCCAACGAATTCAACGACTACAAGTGTGGTTTCAAGGCCCTCGAGTACGGGGCCATGGAGATTCCGGTGGTCGCCAGTCCGGTGGGCGCGAATCGTGACGTCGTCAGCGCAGGTCGAGACGGATATCTGCCGCGCCGCAAGGAAGAGTGGATCCAGGCGCTGACGTCACTGATCGACGATCGGGATGCACGGCGCAGGATGGGGCAAGCGGGACGACTCAAAGTGGAGAGGGACTTCAACCTATCTGCGGTAGCAAAGGCATTGGCGAAAGTCATGGTTTCGACCAAGAACTGAGCTCAACCAGCCGCCGATTTTCGGTGTGAGAGAGATGACAACCACGAATCAAAAGATCTTACTGGCCTTCGGCTCCGTGCCCAAAGACTCGGGAACCTTTACGTTTTATCGCACGCTCAGACCGATGCTCACAAATGACGGCATCGACATGCGTTGTGTCTCAGTCGGTGAGAGAGAGGCCGCCCTCTGGGACCAGGATTTCGCGGACGAGGGATGCGTGCAGCTCGCCGCGCATACAGCCAACGTGAAGAAGCAGGCCAGAGCTTTTGCGGATTGGTGTCAGGAGGCTGGGGTCGATCTGGTCATCGGCATCAACTCGGTGGCGATACTTTCCTCTTTACCGCATCTGCCCGAGAATCTGCGCGTTTTGTCCCGCTGCGCGAATTCCTTCGACCATGGCTACAGGATCACGGTCTCCTGTTACGATCGTTTGGTGCGCATCGTGACCACGACGCCGCGTCAAGTGCGTGATCTGACGAGAGACTACGGTGTTACCGAGGCGCGGATGAGCCTGATCCCGAACGGTATCGCGCCTGCGCTCTTCGATACTGCTGCCCAGCGGCCGCGAGGGGAGGCTCCTGCTCTGCGACTCGGCTTCCTCGGTCGTCTCGAGCACAACCAGAAGGGGGTTCTATTCCTGCCGGAGATCCTGCGTCGCCTGCGCGGCATGGATGCCGAATTCAGATTCACGATCGCCGGCGACGGCGTGCACAAGCGAACGCTGGAGCGGGAGCTCGACCCATTCGTCCAGGGCGGGTTCGTGGAGTTCGTAGGGGCTCTTCCACCATCAAAGGTGCCTGGTTTCCTGGGCGAGTTGGACGTGTTCCTCTTTCCTTCTCGCTTCGAGGGCTGCCCGAACGCCCTGCTCGAGGGGCTCATGGCCGGCTGCGTCCCAGTGGCGTGGGAGCTCGAAGGCATCACCGACTTCATCATCGAAGAGGGACGCACGGGATTCCTCGCTCCGATGGGGGACTGCGCAGCCTTCGCCGACAGGATCGCGGCACTGGCCGGTGATCGGACGCGACTGCAGCGGATGAACGAGGCCGCCGGCCAAGCCGCGCGCGAGCGATTTTCCCAGGGGCGGGTCGCGGCTGATTATGCTCGGCTGATCCGTCGAGTCATGCAGGAGCCCGTTCTGCCATGGTCACCGCGGCCGTGGTCGGGATTCAGGATCGACCCGGCGTTTCGAGATTCCTGGCGCACCGTGATCCCTGCACCTCTCAAGAAAGCCGCAAAGCGTTGGCTGTTCCGTCTGGGACTGTCAAAACGCTTCGAAAACTAACTCTCTGGTCCGATCGCCTGCGCCAGAGCGGCGACGACCCTCTCGACCTGGTCCACCGACAGGTTGTTGTGGAAGGGGAGTGCCAGGGTCCTGGAAGCGATCGATTCGGTGCGTGGAAGAGCTGCGAGATCTTCTCCGATCGCATCCCGGATGTAGTGCTGGCGGTGGAGGGGTGGAAAGTAAGCCCGTACCGGAATCCCTTTGGATTCCATGAATTGCATGATCTCGTCGCGGTCGAGCCCTTCATCGAGGGTCGCCACGTAGACGAACCAGCTCATCAGCACGTGCGGCGCAACCACAGGTGACTGAATCCCCCGCAAGTCCGCCAGACGCTCCGTGTACATCTGGGCCACACCCCTGCGCTTCGTGAGGAACGACTCGATCCGTCTCAACTGGGAGGCGCCGAGCGCAGCCGACATCTCGTCCATGCGGTAGTTGTAACCGAGCCGCTCGTGCTCGAGCCACGAACCCATCCGGCTGCGTCCCTGATTGAGGAGGCTTCGGCAAAGCATTGCGATCTCCTCGCTGTCCGTGACGATCATGCCGCCTTCGCCGGTGGTTATCTGTTTGTTGGGGTAGAAGGCGAAGGCTGCCACGTCACCGAGCTGTCCTATCTTGCGTCCCCTGTATTGCGCCCCCAGTGCCTCGCAAGAGTCGTCGATGACCTGCAGACCATACCGCTCGGCGATGCGCAAAATCTCGTCCCACGCGGCGGGATGTCCGAACACATCGACCACCATGATGGCTTTCGTCTTGGAGGTGATTTTACGTTCCACATCCTCGGGATCGAGATTGTAGGTTGTAGGTTCGATGTCAACGAAGACCGGCACAGCACCCTCGTAGAGCAGGACATTGGCACTGGCAGCGAAGGTGAACGCCGGGACCAAAACCTGCTCGCCGCGGCCGATTCCGAGAGCTTTCACAGCCAGGTGCAGGGCAGCCGTGCCCGAGCTGACTGCCACGGCATGCCGAACTCCCACGTAACCTGCCATCGATTCCTCGAACTCCTTCGTCTTCTGACCGAGAGCGAGACGGCCCGATCGAAGGACCTCCAGAACCCCCTGTACGTCTGTTTCGTTCACGTCCGGCGAACCCATGGGTATCGTCTCGTTCATGGCTCTCCCTTGCTCGTTATCGATTGCGGCAGGTGATTTCGTCGTCAAGCGCCAGTCTCCCTCGGCGATCAACAGTGGCAACGAAACAAAGAATCAATTAAACCACGAAGAACACGAAGCGCACGAAGGAAGAGAAAGGCAGGAAATTCAGGCTTCTGTGTTGTCTCGATACCCTCTCTGAGCTAGGGGGTGTCTATTTTCAATGTAACACACATTCAGCAAGATATTTATCTCTCACAGAGACACAGAGCTCACGGCGGAAGAAGCGGAAGAAAATGTCACGTCGAAGCCATCAGGGGTTCGAGTCGTGCCGCGATGAACCGGAGTCGATCCAGTTCTTGATGACGTTCGCGTTCTCGATCCTCTTCAGTGCGACAAGCATCTGACCATCCGCTTTACTCTCGCGTTTCGAGTCCCGCCTGGCCGATGGGAGGTACCTGGCCAGCAGGTCGAACGGCCGAATGAGATAGGATAGAAGCAGGCGTTCGGTCTGGTATTTGGCGCGCATATTCTCCGGAGGGAGGAACAGAATCTTCAACAAACGATGCGCTTTTTCTATAAATCCATCGCGTCCCCACGGCTTGAGAGAGCGTTTGAGCGAGGCCGTCGCCGTCCCGGAGTCATCCTCCACGGAGAAGATCTGTTGCCTGGCGATGGCAACGAACTCGGCGTCGGATCCGCCGGCCTCGAAGCTTCCCGTCAGCCTGAGGGGAGCACTCATCGCCAGCAGTTCCTCGAGCAGGCAGAGCACCACGGCGACGCACCTTTCCGTTTTCCAGCGACGCGCTGAGGATCGCATCCGCACCCAATCGATGCGGCTCCCGTGGTGCCGGATCGTCTCGGCGATATCGCAGAAGGGCTTGAGCCCTAGCACGAAGCCGTGGGTGTAGGCGGCGTGCAGGCACTGGTGCAGAAGCAGATCCTCGGGAGACAGGAGCAGCGCTTCGCCGCCGCCGATCTGCACGGGACAGGCCCTCTCCCAGAGACCTTCCACATCGATCGTCAGGGGATCCGTCTCCGGTGTGAGGGTCCAGTGGACTTCCATGCGGAGGACGCCGGGTTTCGAAAAAGGGAACAGATGCACCAGGTTGTTTCTAGTGAACTCGGGAAGATGGTAACCCATGCCGAGAAGGCGGTCCTGCGTCTTCATCAGATCGGGTTTGCGGACGAGGATATCGACATCACACATCTGCCTCAGCCCGATGTCGCCGTACACAAACCGGGCCAGGTGCGCGCCCTTCAACACGATGACCGGGACTCCGTCCATCGTCAATCCACGGAGCACGGTACCGAGCTCATGATAAACGCGCAGGTTTTTGACGGTGTTTGTTTGGTAGATTCCACGTAGCCGGCTCGATACGTTGTCCGGCACGTCAACGTCAGGGCCGAGCCGCTTCAAGCTGCGGTAGAGCAGGGGCGCTACATGATGGTTGACCGATTTCCGAACGAGCCGCTCCCAGTCTCCAGACGACAGGTCTCGAAGAGCGTCGGCCGCCGCGCGGAAGTCCTCGGCTCCGAGACATCTCAGTAGAGCGGCACGTGTTTTATCCGACCAGTTCATTCGCATCCGTGGAGATCATCAAGGGTTCGCGACAAAATAGGCTCACAGATTCTTCGCACAAGTTTGGTTTAGATTTGGCCGCGACAACCCTGCCAAACCACAAGCATCGTAACACTCTATCGAGGATTAAGCGATCGAGGAGCGGTCAAAGATCGGCAGCCGATGAGATCAAGAATGTGAAGTCATTTTGGTTGGGGCCCTAAGTCCATAACATCCAACATGTTGGCCTGCGAATAAACCCGACGATCAATGCCCCAAAACCCTCTTTGGGCTTTCAATTCACTCGATTACGGTAGATAATGTTCATCATACTCTTTTTTGGATCAAAGTCTCCCCGAGGTCGATTCAAATTCGAAAAAAGAAAGAAGAGATGCCTTCATGATCCCTTCCACCGACGACAAAAAACCGCAGATAACCTTTGTCTTTCTGGCGGCTCTCGTTGTCGCGTGCCCCATCTTCGCTGCAGAGCCCTTGCAGTCCGCCGAAGACGAGAATATAAGGCTCATCGCTTCCGATGAATATGGATTGGTCTTGGAGCTGCATACCCCTCCTTACGAGCTCGAGGAGATCGATAGGCTCGATGGTGATCGGCTCTGCCAGCGGATCGAGCTGCCAGGCTGGGGTAGAACCATCGAGATCGGATCTCCCGAGCTCCCGAGGCTGGGGGTTCTGGTCCAGGTCCCCAGGGCTGGTGCCATCGAGCTGAAAGTGTTGGAGAACCGTTATACGGAGCTTTCAAAATTCGAGAGCTGTCCGGTTCCGAGGCGTTTTCTCTCTGATGAGGGCCTGGTCTCAGAGGAGTTTGTTGAATCCGAGCGAGCTTACCGCTCACCCCATGATTACCCCGGTGAGCTCGCCGCGATCGATTCCAGAGCGGTGATTCGTGGTCTGCCGGTAGCCCGGATCCTGTTCCACCCTTTCCAATGGAATCCCGGAACCCGGGTGCTCCGCTGTTATGACCGGGTGCTCCTGCAGATCCGCTTCGAGCAGCCCCTGCCGCCGGAGGCGAAAGAGCCGGTGTGCACCGGTGCCGGCAGCGCGGACTTTCTGTACCACGAGATGTTGAAAAAAGTGGTCATCAATCCCGCCAGCCGCGGCCGTGATTTTCGAGACCCTCCTCCTTGCGATCGATCCCGGTGGACGAGCGCAAAAGCCCTGCGCATGGAGATCATGGAGGACGGTATCCACCGGGTGACCTACGAGGATCTGTTCGCTGCCGGGATCGCTCCGGAGCAGATCGATCCTCAGACCTTCCAGGTCGTCTACCTGGGTGAGGAGATCGCCATCGATGTCACGACCCGCACTCCTCAAGTCTTCTCCCCTGGTGACCACATCGAGTTCTACGCCACCGCCATCGACCACAACATCATGACCGAGACGAACGTCTACTGGCTCATGGGGGGAGTGGAGCCGGGGATGCGCATGTCCTCTTCGAGCGGCGAGGTGACAGCTCACGGGCAGCTCGCGGAATCCTTTCGGGATACTCTCCATGACGAAGAGGATTTGACCTTGTGGGATGGCACTCCTGGCGGTACCAGCGTCGACTATTGGTTCCGGGAAAAGATCTTCGCACCTTACAACAGTCAGTTCACCATCGACGTGCCGGCGCCGGTTTCGATCCAGGCCACCGCCGTTCTGAAGGCCTGTTTTCAGGGACGCTCGACGGCTTTTCCCCACCCGAACCATCACACAAAGATCTATCTGAACGGTACCCTCGTCGGAGACGACTTTTGGGACGGTGATTCGGTTTTTGTTCAGGAGATGACTTTTGCCCAGGATCTTCTGCTCGTCGGAAACAATACGATCACTCTCGATCTTCCGAACGATACCGGGGCACCGATCGACATTATTTATCTCAACTGGTTCGAGCTCAACTACGCGCGTTATTTCGAAGCGATCGAGGACGAGCTGACTTTTACCGTTTTCGGATCCAACAGGGTGCGGTTCGATGTGGGGCCGTTCAGTTCCCCACGTATCGAAATCTTCGACATCACGAATCCAACGCAGGTCGTGAAGGTCGAGGATTTCGACATTCGAGGGCCGGGAAAAAGCCGGCCGCAGCCGTTTCAAGACGCCGCTGCGCGGCGCCATCCTGGAAATTTTTCCGTGCTGTTCGAATCCACTATGGAAGGATCCAAACGCTTTCACGTGACCACCGCCGGCAGCTTTAAAACACCGGCCGGCATGGAGCTCTGGCAAGACGCAAAATTGAAGGACCCGGCCAACGGTGCGGATTTCATTCTCGTCGCCCCCGAGGAGTTTCTACCATCACTGGCGCCCCTGTCCCAGTATCGTGAAAACCAGGGATTGCGCGTCAAAACGGTGGCCATCGAGGACATCTACAACCAGTTCAACGAGGGCATATTCGATCCCTCGGCGCTGAAAGCATTCCTGCAGTATGCCTACGACAACTGGACACCTCCCGCTCCCGGTTATGTGCTTCTCGTCGGTGACGCAAACACAGACTACCGGGATAAGTTCGGCACCGGCAAGCAGACGAAGGTCCCTGCCTTTCTGTTCCAGTCGGACCTTGGTATCACGCCGAACGACAACTGGTATGCATGTGTGGACGGAGGCGACGCGATTCCGGACATGTTCATCGGCAGGATCTCGTCGAGCAGCCCGGCCATGGCGGCGGATATGGCTGACAAGGTGCTCGTGTACGAGCAATCCGCCAACTACGATCCCGACGGTGTTCTGCTCGTGGCCGATGACGACGATCTGGCGTTCGAAGATTTGAACGAGGATCTGATACCCTATCTGCCGCCTCTCTTTCACGCCGACAAGGTGTATCTGCGATCCTATTCCGTCGTCAACGATGCAACTATAGACATCATCACGAGCCTCGATGGGGGCGCCATGATCACCAACTATGTGGGCCACGGCGCGGTGACCAACTGGACCGGAGAGATGATGTTCGTCTCCTCCGATATCCCCAGCCTGAACAACGGCGGTCACCTGACCTTCGTGCTTGCCATGACCTGTTTGAACGGCTATTTTTCTCAGCCGTCGTATTATTGCCTGGGCGAGGAGTTCGTGGCGGCCGCCGACAGGGGCGCCATCGCCTGCCTGGCGCCCTCTGGCCTGGGGTATCTGTGGGAACAGGAAATACTCAACGCAGAGATTTATTCGACGATCTTCGTTCAGCAGCAGAAGATATTGGGGTACATCATCACTCAATCCAAGATCTACGCGTATGGTCAGGGAGCATCTCGGGATCTGCTGGACGTGTATACCTATTTCGGAGACCCAGCAGCTAGCTTGAAGGATTGGAACTGAATTTGACATGGATTCGTCGTTTTTGGTTTACACCCTGCCGAATGCCGCAGACGGAGAGGGCGGCAGCCATATCCTCTTACACCCCGAGCGGTCCAACTGGGTCCGGGTGAACGATACGGGACTTAAGATCGCCAGAGCTCTCGATGCGGGTGCCTCCGAGGAGGATGTTGCCGCACACCTGGCCACCAGCTACAGGATTTCGGAGGAGCGCGCCAGAGGGGACGTAAGCTATGTATCGGGGGAGCTGGGCAAGGCGTGCTTCTTCACGCGAACCGGCTTGAAAACCTCCCTAAAACGCCCGCTCAAATCACTTTTTTTTCATCTCACCGAGCGCTGCAATCTGGCCTGTCGTCATTGTTACGTCTCCTGCCCCGAGCATGCCGGAAAGAGAGCGAAAGACCTGGAGACGGCCGCGGTGCTGCGGTGCATCGAAGAACTCGCGGAGCAAGGCGGTCGGAGTGTCACCTTGAGCGGGGGAGAGCCCCTGCTACACCCCGAGCTCAAGAAGATCCTCATACGCTGCGCCCCCCAGGTGAGCGTCAACCTACTTACCAACGGCACCCTCATCGATCGCGAGTGGGCCGACTTCCTGGCCGATCTCGAAGTTGGCGTTCACGTTCAGATCAGCGTCGATGGATCCAGGGCGGAGATCCACGATGCCCAACGGGGGAAGGGCAGCTTCGATCGTGCTCTGCGGGCCGTCGATCACCTCCAGCGGGCGGGACTGGGGGAGAAGCTGAATTTCTGCACGACCCTGATGACTCAGAACCTTCACGACCTGAAGGCGATCATTCACCTGACGGAACGTCTGAAGGTCCCCCTGGTCCGGTTTCTTCCGCTGAGGCACAAGGGGAGCGCTCGAGAGGCCTGGGACTCCATCGGTTCGGGAATCGACGTCAAGGATCACGAGGCGTTCTACCGCGAAACGGCCGAGCTCGAAGATTCGGGAGCTTGTGCCGTCGAGGTCAGTTGCGGATTGAGCGGCTTCATTCTCGCGATACCCGAAGATGCGGCTGATGACGATTTGTGGTGTCCGATCGGTAAAAAGCTGGTCGTGTCGGCGACCGGCGATACTTACCCTTGCGTTCTGATGATGAAAGACGAGTACAAGCTCGGCAACATCTATCACGACTCCCTGGCGGCTCTGCACGACTCCCGCGCAATGGCGCGTTTGTGCATCACGTTGATCAACCGGCGACGTAAGATAGAGAGGTGTTCTTCGTGTTCATGGCGCAATCTGTGCCAGGCCGGCTGTATGGGGCTTGCCCTGGAGCAGAAGGGGACCGTGTGGGATACCGATGTATTCTGTGACTACAGGCGAGAGGCCTACGAAAAGGCGTTTGCTCGCGTTTTAGGGCTTACATCGAAGTAACATCACATGGCATCGAGGGGGGGGCGGCCTAGGATCAGATCAACTGCTTTTGTTTCAGCTCGGCGATGCAGTTCTCGATGTCCCCGCGAATGTCCAGCTCGGGATCGATCTTAAACCGTTCCCTGAGAGCTTTTTCGATCTCCTCTAACGATTTTGTGGACTTGTATTGATGGTAAATGACTCGGGCGGTTGGGTTGAGGACGTGGACGTCGTCCTTCTCCGTTTGGTAGAGCATCAGGTCCGACTCGAAGGGGTGTTCGATGATGTCTTCGGTCATGAATCTATCTCCGGGCGAATGAAATCAAGACTGCCGGGTGTTGGCTCGATTGACGACGATACGTCATGAACGATAGCGTTCGATCCTCTCCCGCGGCCGACCATTATACGAGGAGCAGATCAACGGATCCTACAAAAACGGACGGCACACAGTAAGAGGGTCAGGACGGCCTGGTAGATCCAGGTGCAGACCTCGAGGAGAAAGCCTTCGATACTCTTGAGGAGCCCCGATCTCTTTTCCGGCATGCGGGGCCGCGAAGCGTGAACCTTTTCGACGAGGGTGACGCACACCGAGAGCGTGAGTCCCACCGCCGGATTGATCCACGTCCAGGGCCATCCACCGGCTCTCAACCGCCCCTTGCTGCCCTGAAGGCAGACGACTCTTCCCAGGACGAACTCTTCGTCGACCCAGTTCCAACCTGGAAGAGCGTCGGCTTTTTCACAATACCAGCGACCGTTCTCGGACCGCCTCTTTTTGACCAGTCTGTGAACGACGATCGTGTTGCCGTTCCAGAAGGCCATGAGATCCCCGATCCGGAGCGCATCCGGTTCCATGAGCTGGATGGTGATCTCATCACCTGGCTCGATGAGAGGGCGCATGCTGAATCCTCGAGTCTCGAGCCGAATTTGCCGTCCCGCCTCTCTCCAGAGCACGAGCGCCGAAAATGGGACGCCCGGTCCGGTGCCTTTCTCCGGCTTCATCGCTTGTCTGCCTCATTGAAGGCCTGCAAGATCAGCCTGACCATCTCGGCCAACCTCCCTGAGTCGAGGCGATAGCAAGCAACACTGCCGATCAGCTTGCTCAGCGTGATGAAGAGCAACCCAGGTGATTCCTGGAGTGATGCGGGCGCCGTCTGGGAGGGAAATTCCTGCTTCAATTCCCGCAGAAGATGATAGACCGCCTCGTCGACGGGAACCGGCTTCACGATCGGAATCGTGCCGAAATCGGGTGTGACGGAGTCCTCCCGGTAGACGTCCCAGATCCGGTCCGCGTGTTTTGCAAGCACCTGTCGAACCTCGGAAGTAAGGCCCGATCTCCTGGGATACCGGACGCGCCATACAGATCTCCCCGACGCGACGCTCTCGAGCGCGAGACCTTCGATTCCGCGGAGATCGTGAATGACCGCCGCGGCGTCGTTCGTTTTCAAGGCGAGTCTCAGCTCACACATGGTTCGGGTGGGCTTTCCGGGGTCCAGGCAGATCAGGCAAGCCACCCGACGAGGAGCCGCTCCCACGACGGCCGGGATCGAATCCAGGTCGATGGGGATCTTTCCTTTCCGGAGATTCGGTGCGCTCTCCTGGCGCACCGCCATCGGTCCGACAGGTCTGGCCCAGAGGCTGCGCGGAAAGGGATGAACGCGGCGCGATTCTCGATTGATCGGACAGATGTCGTCGGAATAGAAGACAAAACCTTCCTTCAGGAGTTCCAGGATGAGGGTGGACTTCCCCGATCCTGGAGGACCGCAGATAATCAGGGCACGGCCCTTCTGCGCGACCACTCCGGCATGTAGAAGAATGAACTCCTCTGTTCTCCTGAATACAGCCTCGAGAACCGATCGATAGGCGTGGGACGCCGGGTGGGGGTGCCCTGCCAGCGGAAAGATCTGGCCGTTGATGGTGACGGCCGGGGCGGGGCTTCGAGTTCGGACCGTAATAGTCAACTGCCGGCTCGTCTGGAGACGGTCTGTTTGGAATCGATGGTAGTCTCTGTCGAAGAAAGTCCAGAAACGCGCAGAGTCAGATTCCAGGGCGAGGCCCACGTCCAGGATCTGGAAGAGTGATTTACGATTTTTGAAGCTCACTATTTTTTCATTGTTGCGGTTTGTCGAAAATGTTTCAACAAATCGAATTCGAGGACCGCTCTAACCGCCCGGTATTGATGAGATACCCCCCCCTATTCCCAGTTGGATTACTCGAGCTCTTCATGAACGGCCTAGCGAGATGTATGCGCGGTCGTAGCAGGCGAACATGGGAACATGGATCGTCCGAGTGAACGCGGGATTTATGTATATTGATAGCAGGTGTCCACGAAAACCCGAGCGCAACCCGTCGAGCCGGGGGCCGGCCCAACAGGTTTACCGAGGAAGATAGGATAGCTCAGGGCGCTATTGCGCACGGATCGGGGCTACAGGCTTGAGCTGGTCCGATCTCCTCCAAGATTTCTTCACTCGTATAGGTTTTGATGACAGGTGGCGTGTACTCGGGATTGTCTTGATCCCTTCCCTCCCTTTCAGGGGGGCTTACATCGTTCTCATTCATCACCCTTTCTCCTTATTTAGGGGATAAAAACAATTTACGCCCTCAAGCATCGATTGTCAACTCCTAAGAGCACATTAACGAAAATCGCTGCGCCGCGGGCTTCCAAATCGGCGAGATCAAGGATCACAACTTTTGTCCAATGGTAAAGTTACGCAGACAATTACTGAAGCCTCCACATCGTGAGGCAACGTCATCGGTTGTCTGTAGGTCTACCGTCCGTACCGCAGGCGTCGTGGCACTCCGATGATGACTTGGTATCCCCGAAATGGCTAAAGATCGGCTGAGTATGAGCTGACGAATGTGAAAAAGTCCCTGCAGGAGCCCTAATGCTTGACAATCTCAGGGTATTATATGAAAATCTTTGTTTGCAATAATTCCTATGCCAATTTCGTTTTGTCGACTCAATTTCGTTTTGTCGAATCGTCGAGCAGCCTCAAGAGGGATTCGAACAATGTCCTCCCATTCAGGCAATCTTCGTTTTGCAGGGACCTCGGAGATTACCTCGATAAAGGAGGCCGCCATTTCGACAAAAACTGTCGGATCCTTCGGTCGACTCTCGATTGGCTCCTTCCAGAATATCATGGTCTTTCTCCCGGGCGAGGGCATCGGATTCGATGGTCTCGGTGCAAGGAAGAGGTATCCTCATTCCCTGGGGCGCGATGGGCTATTGCATGCCGTTATGGGACAGCAGCAACCTGCTGTAACGGAATAAGGAGAAGCTGAAATGTGGAAAGCACTACTAATCCCGACTCTCATCCTGGGCGTGATGCTCTTCATCGGAAGCGCGGGAATGGCCCAAGGAACCGACGACAGCGGGCAGTCTTCAGCGCAATCGACCAAGGACCGGCTCGTCACCGACCGGTCTCCCGGCAGCTCGCAGGAGAACCCGGGTTCTGTCCCGGGATTCGACGACGACGGTCAGCCGGCCATACCAACGATCCAAAGCCAGCCTCTTCCGCGTGGCCCCGTCGGCGGTGGGCCTGGGAGCGTGAGCTCGACGCAGGGGGTCAGCGACGACGGATTGCCCGCGGTTTCTCAAATCAGGAGATCGACGACCAACGAGAGATCTCCCAACGCCATGACCTCAGGCTCCCGCGCCGTGGGCGACAAGCTCTTTACCTATGACATCGAAGCGTTTACCGGCGAGCAACGCGGTGTCGGTCTCGAGTTCACCGGCAACAACTGGTGGACGACGAGCGGCGTTGATCTCATCAACACGGCGCTCTACAGGTTCGACCGGGATTTCACCGCTCTGCTCAACACCTACAGTCCCGGGCATAGCGGCTGGGGCTGGAGAGACCTCGGTTTCGACGGTTTCTACCTCTACGGCAGCGACTCCTACGACGTCGAGCAGATCGACCCGGCTTCGGGCGCGGTCACGGGTGTGAAAATTCCATCCCCCATCTCGCCGGCCCGCGCCATGGCTTACGACCCGGCCACGGATACCTTCTGGACCGCATCCTGGTCGAGCGACATCTACAACTTCGATCGCAACGGGAACGTACTCTCCAGCACCCCGAGCATCCTGGCCAGCAGCTACGGCATGGCCTGGAACGACAAGAACGCCTCCCAACCCGTGCTCCTCATCTGGTCGCAGGACGGCGGCGGTGCCCAGTGTACCGAGTTCGATCCCATAGCGCTGACCTTCGGCACGACCTGGCAGGGCGACGGCTTGGCCGGCATCGCCGGAGGAGCCGCCTTTTATCTGGATACGACCCACGGCTACGTTCTGGCTGGACTCCATCAGGGCTCGCCGGACGTGATCTGCGGATATTCTTACGGGAGCGGACCCAGTGGCGCATCGCTGACCACGACCTTCGCCGGCGGCAACGGTTATGCCGGCAACATGTTCGACATTACTCCCACCGACGATTTGCAGATCAACGCCCTAGACATCCATGATCAGGGTGTCGGTAGCACCTCGACCGTGGAGCTCTGGTACCGTCCCGGCACATCGGTCGGATACGAGAGCTCCAGCTCCGGTTGGACACTGATCGGCACCTACTCCGGCGTTGCCGCCGGCTTCGGCGTGGGAACCTTTATCGATATCTCCGGGAACGGCGTCACCTTCAGCGGCGGCAGCTCCTACGGTTTCTTCGTCAACCTGACCTCGTACGGCGTGGGCGGCAGCCGTCTCAACTACACCAACGGCAATCCCACCACGTATTCGAACGCCGACCTCTCCCTGTTGACCAACTGCGGCAAAGCGACGGGCGGCTTTACCGGTTCGACATTCGCCGACCGTATGTGGAACGGCACGATCTATTATCACGTGCTGCCGTCGGTCAAAACGCTGACAACCCTCTTCGCCGCCAACAACGGCGCCGCCGGCAACACCTTCGACATCATTCCGAAATGGACGATCGACAAGATCACCGGTGTCGACGTCAACGTCTCCGGCACCGGCTCGGCCCTTTCGATCAATGTGTGGTACAAGAAGGGCACCGCCGTGGGCTACGAGAACACGCCCAGCGCCTGGATTCTACTCGATGCAGGCACGGGTACGTCCGCCGGCGAGAACAATCCCTCCTATGTCGATCTGCCCGGTGCTGCCGGTGTACGTTTCGAAGCCAACCAGACCTATGGCATGTACGTCGACGTCACCAGCTATCCCACGACAGGGTGCCGCTACACCAACGGAGGGCCGATAACTTACGAGAACTCGGACCTCAAGCTGATCACCAACACCGGGCACTCCTCGAACTTCTCTAGCAAGTATTACCCCAGACAGTGGAACGGGACGATCTACTACGCTCTCAGCCCCGACCTCGTCGAGCTGGCTTTCTTCAGGGCCTACGGCAAAGGGAGTCTGACGGCCGAAGTCTGGAAGACCACCTCGGAGATCGACACCGCCGGATTCCACGTCTGGCGCGCCGACGTGCCGGATCCCGGACCGAGCGATTTTTTCCGGATCAGCAATCTGCTCATTCCCGCCAAGGGTGGCCCCACCCTGAGCGCTCGATACTTCTATCTCGACAGGGGGGTGATTTCGGGCCATCCCTACTGGTACAAGCTGGAGGATATCGACTACGGCGGCCAGAGCACGTTCCATGATCCGGTTCCGACACGCTGGCTGAAGCCCTGACCAGGTGACAATGTCGAGAGACGTTGTCAGACAGTCCGCTTCCCTTTGATTTTGACGATTGAATGGTGAACCACCGCCGCCACGCTCGCTCGCGTGGCGGCGGTTTAGATATGACACGAATTAAAGTAGCCCACATCACCACCATCGACCTGTCCCTGCGTTATCTGCTCGAACACCAGTTGCAAAGCCTCCAAGAAGCGGGATTCGAGGTGGTCGGCGTCTCGGCTCCCGGCGGGGACGTGGATTACCTGCGCGCCCTCGGCATCCCTCACATGGCGGTGGCATTCACGCGCAGGTTTTCGCCGCTGGCGGATTTGAAGTCGCTGTGGCGGCTCTATCGGTTGATGCGGCGTGAGCGGTTCACGATCGTCCACACGCATACCCCGAAACCGGGACTGCTGGGACAACTGGCGGCGCGTCTGGCGAGGGTGCCCATCGTCGTCAACACGCTGCATGGCTTTTATTTTCATGACACCATGAAACCGGCGGCGCGCCGATTCTACATTACCCTCGAGAAGATCGCCGCACGCTGTTCGGACAGCATTCTTTCGCAGAACGAGGAAGACATCCAAACCGCGATCCAGCAGAATATCTGCCGGCCCGAGAAGATCAAGTACCTGGGTAACGGCATCGACTTGAGTCAATTCGACCCGGATCGTTTCTCCGAGACCGACGTGAACGAACGCCGGCAACGACTGGGAATTCCGGCTGCTGCGCCCGTGGTGGGGTTCGTCGGCAGACTGGCCGCCAGGCGCAAGGGATTTCTGGATTTTCTGCAAGCCGGACAACACATCGCCAGGCGGCTGCCAGCCGTGCGATTCTTGATCGTGGGAGCGGCGGACACCGGCAAACAGGATGCCGTCGACCCTTCGGTCGTCAATGAATACGGTCTCGCCGATCATTGCTTGTTACTGGGATCCCAGCCTAATGACGCGCTGCCGATCCTCTATCGATTGATGCACGTGTTGGTTTTGCCATCCTTGCTGGAGGGAGTGCCGCGGGTGGTGATGGAAGCCGCTGCCATGGGAGTGCCGGCGGTCGTGACCGATGTGCGCGGGAACCGTGAAGCCGTGGACCGGGGTCGCAGCGGTGTTCTGGTGCCTTATGGTGCCGCCGACGCGCTGGCGGCGGCAATACTCGATCTCTTGCAAAACCCGCAAAAGGCCGCTCAAATGGGGCGCGTAGGTGTTGAGATCGCTGCCGACCGCTTCGACGAGCGGGTGGTGTTTGACAGGGTCAAAGCGGAATACAGGCGCCTCTTGAAGCGCAAAGGCATGGTGGATTCCTATGAATCGTGAGCTCCGCATCCGTTCCTATCAACGAGGCGATGAGATCAAGATCCTGGAGTTGTTTCGACACAGCTTTGGGCACGACCTCGGCCCCAGCTACTGGACCTGGCGGTTTGGGGACAATCCCGCCGGTGCCGGCATGATCGACCTGTGCTGGGACGGCGGAATCCTGGCGGCGCACTATGCGGTGTCGCCCGTCGCGCTACGAGTGAACGGGCGGGACTACAGCTCGGGACTGTCAGGCACGACGATGACCCACTCCGATTACCGTGGACGCGGTTTGTTTCCGCTCCTGGCCGCGAAAACCTACGCGCGCATGGCTGCGGCCGATTTGACATTGGTGTGGGGTTTTCCGAACCAGTTCTCGCACCGCAGCTTCATCCGTCATCTGGACTGGAAGGATGTTTACGAGGTGCCCATATTGAGGTTGATGACGGCCCAAGGCACCTCTCTGCCGGCACCGGGTGATGCGGTGGTTGATATGGATGCCTTCGACGTGCGTTTCGATCGCTTGTGGGCGGCCGTCCGTGACGATTACCGGGTGATCGCCAGACGGGATCGTACACAACTGAGCTGGCGCTACAGCCAGAATCCCCAAGAAGAGTACCGCATTTTGGGCTACGTCGACCATGAGGAACTGCTTGGTTATGCCGTGTTCAAACGATACCATGACGAGGTTCAGATCATCGATATCCTGACGCGCGATGATATCGCGATCGGTCTGCAGCTCATCGCCAGGGTCGTGCAGATCGCCCGGACAGAGTCGGCCCAATCGGTCAGTCTGTGGCTGAATGTCACGCATCGATTACATCCGGCCCTGGAAGGCGCGGGTTTTGTGAACGGAGAGCCTGTGACCTATTTCGGTGCCAAATTGTTGCGTGCGGATTCTGGAGGTCCGGGAGAAGTCGTCTACAGTTTCCGTGACTGGTATCTGACCATGGGGGATTCCGATGTCTTCTAGAGGCGGGCCGCAACATGGCACGCGGCGCCAGCGGGCGATGGTTGTCAAGCGCCTCGCAGACATCGTCCTGAGCCTGATCGTAGCCGTGCTGGGGCTGCCGCTCTTCCTCTTGATCGCGCTGCTGGTGAAAATAACTTCGCCAGGTTCCATTTTTTTCGTCCAGGACCGTGCCGGACTCGATCAAAGAGCCTTTCGCATGATCAAGTTCAGAACGATGACAGGTGTAGCTACGGGCGCATCACTGTTGCGCTGGACAGCCGACGACGATGCCAGAATAACACCTATCGGGCGACTTCTGCGTGATTACGGGCTGGACGAATTACCCCAGGTGATCAATATATTGCGGGGTGACATGAGTATCGTGGGACCGAGGCCGCCTCTGCCGACACAGGCCGAGCGCTACGACGACTTTCAACGCAAGATGTTTCAGATGCGTCCCGGTGTATTATCATTGGCCGCGATCGAGGGGCGCCGATCGATTTCCATGGACAGGCGAATCGCTCTGCACGTGAAGTATGTCCAGAACTGGTCCTTGCGCCTCGATCTGTTGATTCTCTGGCGGACGTTCTTTATCGTTTTGCGCCGTAGGGACGCGACGGATCTCAACGTGTCGTGAGTGCCGAGTGTTGAGGAGACTAGGCGTTGCGAATTCTGGTGATTTCCGCTCACCCCGATGATGAAGTGATCGGAGCCGGTGGCACACTGATCCGCCACGTCGATCACGGCGACGAGGTCTACTGGTGCGTGGTCACGGAGGGCTACGAACCGACCTGGTCGGAAAGCGGCCTGGCGGCTGCCCAGCGGCAGGTCTCTGAAGTCCAGGCTGTCATCGGTATCAAAGAGGTGTTTTTCTGCGGTTTTCCAACGGTCAAGCTGAACACGGTGCCCTACATGGAGTTGTCTTCCGCCCTTCAGCGGGTTGTTGACAGCGTGCAGCCCGAGATCGTGTATACAACCCCGCGGGACGATATCAACCAGGACCATCGCCTCGTGTTCCAGTCCACCCTGGTGGCCACACGCCCCCAGCCGAACAATTGCGTCCAACGTCTGCTGAGTTATGAAATCAGTCCCACCGCGCGCTATGGCTTACCTGTAGGCTCGTCGATCTTCAACCCCAACGTTTTCGTAGACATCACCGATTATCTGGACAGAAAGCTGGAGGCTATGAGCCGTTACAAGACGCTGCTGGCAAAGTATCCTCATCCCCGTTCGCTGGAGGGTTTGAGGATCATAGCCCGGGAGCGGGGCATCAGCGTCGGGCTGCAGGCCGCCGAGTGCTTCGAGCTGATCCGCGAGATTCTGTAGATGATGAACAATCCTGCGAAACCGAGTGTTCTCATCGAGGCGACCGGCCCGAATATGATAGCCTCGGTACGCAGACCGGAGTGACGCGATGAGAATCCTCGTTGTAGACGGCAATCGCGATAACCTGGAGTTCCTCTGTCGGATCCTGGAGGACCGCCACGAGGTCGTCGGCGCAACGAGCGGCACGCAATGCCTCGACTTGATGCGCAAAACGCCGCCCGATCTGATTCTCCTCGATGTAAAAATTTCTGAAACGGGCGGATGTGCCTTGATCGAGAAGCTTCGAGCTCTCGAGACCACCCGTGATGTGGCCGTGATACTCTTGACCGACCCTTACGAGGGCAAGGACCGCGTGACTCACGGCCTCGAGCTGAAGGTGCTCGATCACCTGATCAGGCCGGTGGCCGCGGATGTGCTGCTGGCCAAGGTCTCGCTGGTGGAACGTTTGACTGGGGCCGAGGAACGTACGCGGCGGCTGCAGATCGAGCTGGAGGCCACCGGGGAGCGGCTGACAGAGCTCGATGAGCTCAAATCGACCTTCCTCGCCTCGATCTCCCATGAGCTGCGAACGCCGCTGAATTCGATCCTCGGCTTCAGCGGCATTCTTTTGCAGGGTCTGGCTGGCGAGCTCAACGAGGAGCAGGCCAAGCAGCTCGGCATGATCCGCGGCGCCGGGCGGCGTCTGCTCGACCTGGTCAACGGCGTGCTCGATATCGCGCAGATCGATTCGGGCTGTCTGGAGGTGGCTGCCGAAGCCTGCGATGTGACAATTCTCATCGAGGAGGTGGTGAACACGATTACCCCCCTGGCGGGAGAGAAGGAGCTCGCCGTGGTGGTCGATGTGGCATCCAACGTCGAGCGCATCACCAGCGACCGGCGGCGGGTGAAGCAGATCCTGCTGAGCCTGCTCGACAACGCTCTCGAGTTCACCAAGGAGGGTGAAATCCGCATCGAGAGCGAGATGCACGGCGACGAGCTCGTGGTGCGCGTCATCGACACCGGCATCGGCATCCCGCCGGACGACATGGGTGGGGTTTTTGCCGTCTATCGGCAGCTCGACAAGCCGCTGGCGTCGCATCACGAGGGGGGCGGACTGGGGCTCTTCATCTGCCGCAAGCTCGCCCGTTTACTAGGTGGCGATGTCACCGGCGCGAGCGGTGGCGCGGGCTTGGGCTGTACCTTCACGCTCCGGCTGCCTCGAACGAGGCATGCCGGCCGATTCGATCGGTCTACGTCTCGGCCTCCAGGGTCTCCTTGATCCACTCCTCGAGTGCCTCCACCGGCCGCTCCAGCATCTCCGTTGTGATGACGAAGGCCTCCTGCCCGGTCTTCTTGCGGATGATGTTCAACCCGTACGAGTAGTCGGAGAGCGTTTCGGTGAGGAGCCGGGCGATCGAAATCTGCTGATCCTTGGACATTTTCACGGCCAGCTCGGTTGCGCCGTCGTCGAAGGTGATCCTGTGGCCGTACTCCCTGTGGAAGTCGGTCTCGAACTCCCGCACTTGAGCCTCAGCCAGGGCTTCAGCACCGTAGTCGGGATCCTCGAGCAGCTTCTTCAGATACTCCCGGGGATCGCGCACGAGCTCCGCGGTGATCACGAAGCGCTGGACCTTGCCGCCGGGAAGGTAGAACTTGAAGTTGCGCAGCGTCTCCTCGAGAACCGTGACCAGGCCGCGTGCCCCGGTCTTCTCCTCGATCGCGTTGGCCGCCAGCACCCGGAGCGCGCCGTCGGAGAAGGCCACTTCGATGTCGTAGCCCTCGAAGCTCTCCTTGTACTGTCTCAGGATCGATCCTTCCGAGTGCTTGAGGATGTCGAAGAGGTCGTTCTCGGTCAGGTCCTCGAGGGCCACGCGCACCGGGAGCCGCCCGATGAATTCGGGTTCGAAGCCGTATTCGATGAAGTCCGTCGTCTTCGCCATGGCCAGGGGGTGGTCGCTGATATCGTCCACCTCGTTGGGGGTGTGGAACCCGACCTTGCCTTCGTTGAACCGCTGCTTGACGATGTCCCCCATCTTGGTGAAGGCGCCGCTCACCACGAAGAGGATGTTGCGTGTGTTGATGGTGCGCTTTTTCTTGCTCTTGCCTTGCGTGAACTCCATCATCTCCTGGAACTGGGCGGTCATGTCCAGGGGGCTGCGGCGGGACACCTCGGTCTCCTCGAGCAGCTTCAAGAGCCCGGTCTGCACCCCACGGCCGCTCACGTCGCGGCTGATCGCCTCGGAAGCCGCCGAGATCTTGTCGATCTCGTCCAGATAGATAATGCCGTACTCGGCGAGATCCACGTTGCCGTCGGCGGCGCGCACCAGCTCGCGGACCAGATCGTCGACGTCGCCGCCTACGTAACCGGTCTCGGAGAACTTGGTGATATCGGCCTTGACGAAGGGAACCCCGACGAGCTGGGCCAGGATGCGTACGACGTAAGTCTTGCCCACGCCGGTCGGTCCGAGGAGAATGACGTTCTGCTTGACGTACTCCCGGTCGGGATGCCCTTCTTCGTAGTCGCGTCGCACGTGGTTGTAGTGATCGCAGACGGCGACGGAGAGGATCTTCTTGGCCTCCTCCTGCCCGATGACGAACCGATCGAGGTGGTCCTTCACCTCCTGGGGGGCCAGGCTGAACTCGAGGGCTTTGAGGAACTTCTCCTGTTCCAGCACCTGTTCCTCTTCGTCCTCTTCGTGCGCCGCCTGCGGGGGCGGGTGCATGGTGGGGAATCCCTTGATGCTAAACTTGTCCTTGATCAGGTTCAAGATGTCGTCATCGAAGAGCTTATGAGTTTCTTTCTTTTTTTCAGGGCCGTTGGGCTCTTTCGGTCCTTCGCTTTCCATGGCGATGGCTCCTGACGTTTTTATACGTCGAGAATGCGATATACGTATTTGCCGATAATGATCATTCAACGTTAGCCAGCATGGCATAAATGGGAGCGCGAATCAATGGCACGGTCGCTGCAGGAGCCCAACGCGGTGGTCTCGGCGCGCAGACGGCCGGTGGCTTCATCCTTTTTTCATTTTTTTTGCTACAGAGCCGAAATAACAGTTTGCAAGATAGTCTCGAACTCAAAGAATGATGGGCTAACCGTCATTGCGTTGTCAAAGCCCAAAGAAGAGTTGATCGAATCATGACGACCCTGGAAAGAGTATGAAACCGGAATATTCGCGTCAGATCGTGAGGCAGCTCGAGGATGCTGCCTTCGCCGCCGAGCCTCTGCGTCCCTACAAGAGATCACGCTTCGAGCCGGGGGACCAGCTCGAGCTGGAGATCACCGGCGTCGTGCCCGCCGTGACGGCCAGGGTGCGTTTCGAGTTCATGAAGTTCGTAGGCGGCGGGTTCGCCGGACAGGTCTACCAGATCGAGATCAAGGAGCTGATCTGCGAGGCCGGTGATGTGGCCGGTCTCGAGGTGGGGGGGACTTATGCCCTCAAGATCCTCGTTCCTCCGTCGCGATTTTCCAAGACCTTCCGCAATCTGACCTACTGGCTGGCCTATCAAGGGCCCTTCTCTGCCCAGGTGAATCCCGCGGCCAACCGTGTGGGGGTACTCTGGCAGAAGTTGATCCGCCGTGGCGCCAAGATCCGACTGGGCCGCGAAAACGCCGTGGTCGACACCTATGCCACCTGCTACGTTCCCGAGCTGCATTCCTTCGCGGAGATCAACGAGTGGGTGCCGGGACGGACCTGGCTCTACGAGATCGACGACAAGGTCTTTGAAAGGGGCAGGATCGACCTGGACTCCTCGAACAGCGAGCTCGAAGAGGCGGCTTCCCGGGAGTTTCTGGGTAAGCGCGTCTTCATGCATCGCCTGGTGCGGCTCTTTCACGAGATGGGCGCCCCCGAGCTCGCGCGCCAGTACGAGTGGTGGACCGCGAAGAGCCAGCCGAACGCCCTGCGGCGTCATGATACCGACAGCAACGGCCCCACGGATGGGCTGTGCGCCATCGACTTCAGGGCCGGGTTGGCGCTGCTGCCCTTCGTACCGATGAGTCCCGGTGATTTCAGACTGATCTCCGACGGCTTCAATCGAGGGCACGCGGTGCAGTTCGACCGCGGCAACCTGGACGAGCTGGAGGCCTTTGTCGGAGAGCACCGCGACGAGTTCGAGGATCTGCTGCCTGCTCTCGATGAGCTCAAAGAGGTGGAGAAGGTCTATCGCGCCTCCCTGCCCGACGTGACCCATCACGGCACGCGGGTCCTCTTCGACGACGATCTGCGGCCGCGCATCCGCGACGGCCTCGTGCAAGGGTACCGCTGCAACGACGTGGTCGACGAAAAACATGCCGCCACGCTCGAGCGTGGGAGCCTGCCCTTCATCCTCTTCTATCTGGCCGGCATCCTGCCTCTGGTCGGTGGATTTTTGCGCAAGCTCTGGGGCAACGGCCGCTATCGCGAGCACATCGTGAACATGGTCACCGATTTTGCGCATACCAAGGCCACTTTGCGCGCGCGCACCGCGGAGTCGCTCATCGGTCTGTACCGCGCGGGAAAGATCGGCGCGGGGAAAGCGATCTTCTTCCTCGAACACCCCTTCATGTTTTTCTCGATCCGAGCGCTCTTCGGTGTGGCCTTCGGTGCGCTCTTCCGGTTTCTGCTCGGTGAGGCTCTGGATCTCGTCGGCATCGCGATCGCCGATCCGGTCCTCTCGCAGGTGGTGCTGGGCGCGGGAACCTTGATCGGCTTCCTCGCCGGCTTCCTGCCCTTCACCGTCCTCCACCGCGCGATCGTCGAGCCCGGTTTCGTGTGGGGCTTCATCCGCGACGGATTGAAGTATGGCTGGAGGTTCTATCGCGACCCATCCTTCCGCGAGAAATGGCTTACCGACCAGGTGGAGAGCTCCTACGCAGAGGGCATGCTCACCGAGGAGGAGCGCGAGAAGGTCCTGCGGTCGGTGAAGGATCCCTTCATCCAAAAATATCTCAAGTGCGTGGCCGTTCACGTTTGCACCCTGCCGGTGACCCAAGTGGTGTCGCTCGCCGTGGCGATCTGGGTTTTCGTCTACTACGGTCAGTCGTGGGAAGAGTCGGCGGCCTACGCACTGGGGGTGCTAGCGGCGTTTCAGGTGATGCCGATGTCGCCCGGCTCGCTCGTACGCGGATCGTACGTGGTCTATCTCATGATCCGCGAGCGCAACGTGCGCAACTACTGGGTTGCGGCGCTCGTCTCCTTCTGGAAGTACATCGGCTACTTCGGCTTCCCGATCCAGATGGTCAAGACCTATCCCGACCTGGCGCGCCTCATGGCGGGCCGCTACGCCACGGCGGTGGTGTCGATCATTCCGGTCTTCGGCGAGAAAGGGGCGCTCCTCGAGCACTGGATCTTCGATCTCTTCTTCAACGTGCCGCTCTCCCTCACGCGCAAATGGAAGCAGCGCCGCGAGCAGGCCAGGACGCTCGAGGGCGGCAACCACCACTGATTTTGGGCACCCCTGATCGTTGGAATGGAAGAAGGTCTCGCGCCTCTGCAGGAGAAAAAGAATCTAGCTTGAACCAGCCCTCGTGCCCGACCTCGTACCCCGACGGTTGATCGTGCCGATATCTGCTTCCAAGCGCTCGATCCCACCGATCGACGATCACCCTCGCCGATTCCACCGCCGGGAATCGACCTTGCACAACCGGTTTCGATGGAAATAATAAAACGCGTTGCGCGACTTTGTGCGTGAAAGGACGCGTTTTCGCCGTTCGCCGGTCCGTTCGTCGTCGAGACGAGCCGAAAGGGAAAGCGATCTCGAGGTGGTCTTTGCCGGGCAAGAGAGAGGGACGAGCTGATGGACAGGATCCTCATCAAAGAACTTCTGGTCCGTACGATCGTGGGCATCAACGACGATGAACGTCGCAACAAGCAGGACGTGGTGATCAATATCGTGATGTGGGCCGACCTGAGCGGAGCTGGCAGGAGCGATCGTCTGGACGACACCGTCAACTACCGGTCGATCAACAAGCGGGTTCTCGGCTTCGTCGAGACCTCGAGCTTCTATTTGATCGAAGCCCTGGCGCAGGGGATTGCCGAGATCTGTCTCGAAGGCCCTTTGGTTGAGCGGGTGCAGGTCACAGTCGAGAAACCCGGCGCCCTGCGCTTCGCCCGCAGCGTGGGTGTCGAGATCGTGCGCGACAAGGACTCCTCCTCTACCTAACAAGCTTGGCATGCTAAAGATTGAACTCTCGCAAAGACGCAAAGAACGCAAAGTAAAAAAATAAAGAGATCGGCAAAATGGTCGTTGTCGCTGCGATATTCCTGTTTGGTGTACGGCTTCCATGACCCAATAAATGCTTGGCGATTTTGGCGAGAGGAAGCTTGATGACAATGTTGGTTGCTGGAAAAACTGGCGCTCGCGCCAGGCGGACCGCAAAGTCATGAGCGGCATCTACATTGCGGTGGGCTCCAACATCGATCCCGAAGTCAACGTGGAACGGGCGTTGCGTCTGCTCGGCCGGTTCCTGGTCGTGAAGCGTCTCTCCACCTTCTTCCGGACCGCTCCGCTGGACCGTCCTGAGCAGCCGGCGTTCTGCAATGGTGTGATCGAGATCGACACGCTACTCGCCCCTCGTGATCTCAAGTATACCGCGCTGCGCGCTATCGAGGCCGAGCTGGGGCGCGTTCGCTCGCAGGACAAGCACGCTCCCCGGCCGATCGATCTGGACATCGCCGTCTTCAGGAATCGTGTCGTGGATGAACCTGGTCTCACGATTCCCGATCCCGACATCGTGCGGCGGCCCTTCATCGCGGTTCCGCTCTACGAGCTCGATCCGAAGATGTTGTTGCCCGGTCTCGAGCTGTCTCTCGCCACGATCGTGGCTGCACTCAAAGCGCACACCATGGAGCCGCTCGAGGCCTTTACTGAGCGGCTGAGAAGGATCGGACCGGCTTCTTCTCCGCCGACCGGTCCTGCGCGGCCCTGATGATGCGGCGCAGGGCTTCCTCGAGGGGGGTGTCAGGGGTATGGCCCAGGAGGCGTTGGAGACGTGAGGTATTCGGCCGGCGCTGCGGCGTGTCCTCGAAGCCCGGGCCGTAGGCTTCCTCGTAGGGGACGGAGCGTTTCGGTACTCCGCTGCCGGTGAGCACCGTAATTCTGCGCGCCAACTCGCCGATGGAGACCTCCTCCTGGCTGCCCACGTTGACGATCCGTCCCGTGGCCGCGGGGCACTCGATCAATCCGCTGAGACACCGCACGACGTCGCCGACCCAGGCGAAACAGCGCGTCTGCGTGCCGTCGCCGAAGATCTCGATCGGATCACCTTTCAACGCTCGCTCGACGAAGCGGGGAACGACCATACCGACGGCGCCGCTCTGTCGTGGTCCGATGGTGTTGAACAGTCGGGTGATCACCACGGGGACGTTCCGCTCTCGGAAGAGCCCCAGCGCGTTCTCTTCGTTCATCAGCTTGGAGCGCGCATAGAACCAGCGCCGCCCTTGCAGACGCTCAGGATCGGTCCGCTGTGTCTCGCAGAGCCCGCTCCCGTCGTGTCCGGGGCCGGCGGGACCGTAGACCTCGCTGGAGGAGGCCAGCAGGATCCTGGTTCGCGCTGCTGCGGCGGCGGAGAGCACCGTGGCCGTGCCGAGGACGTTCGACCGGAAGGCCTCGTGCGGGCGTTCGAAGACCTGCATAACGCCCACCGTGGCTGCCAGATGCACCACGCGGTCGGCGTTGCTCACGAGGTTTTCCACGAGCGGCCGGTCATGGACCGAACCCTCGATGAACCGGAAGCTTTGGTGTCTCCAGAGGGAGGTAAGGTTTGCGAAAGATCCGCAGGAGAGATCGTCGAGAACCGTGATCTGGTGCCCCCGCCGGCAGAGAAACTCGGCCAGATGGGATCCGATGAATCCGGCTCCGCCGGTGATCAGGTAGTGTCGGCTCACAGAGTTACCTCGCAAAGCCCGGCGTGACGAAAGACCCGTCCGACGCGGTCGTGGCCTCGGCCACCGGCCGAGTGACGATCCGCGATCAGCGCACGCTACTGAGACGGCGCGCCTGACGTCTTTCTTCCTTCTCTCCTCTCGAAGTGGTCATTTATAGCACTTTCGACGCCGGAACCATGGTGGTATCACTTTATTTGCCTTTTTAAAAGAGCCTTTTGAAGGGGATTGCGCCGAAGATCACGGTCGGTTAGGGTAAATCGATCGGAAAGACCGTCACGAGGTAAGATCGTACCAACTCGCACCGGGTTCCTGGATATGCGCATCGGTCGGTCGGTTCGGTTCGACTTCGCGCGCCCCGCTCTGGATCGCTGCGGTGCGACCGGCGATTTTCGACGGCCACGCAGGTTGAGAGGCGGCAATTCAGGTTTGCTCGAGAGGAAACCCTATGCTCACAGCCCACGATTTGTTCGATTTTGAGGGTTCCTTCATCGCCGAGTTGTTCGAGAAGATCGAGCGGCCCTGGGAGATCTTGGCCCTGATCAAGCCGTTCCTGGAGGAGCGCATCGAACCGGCTATCAAAGGAGATGTCCATCCCGCGGCCGTCCTGGAGGGCCAGGTCTTCATCGATGAAGACGTCCATGTCGAGCCTGGAGCTTACATCCAGGGTCCGTGCTGGATCGGACGCGGCTCCGAGGTGCGGCAGGGTGCCTACATCCGCGGGAGCGTGGTCGTAGGTCAGCGGTGCGTCGTGGGGCATGCGACGGAAGTCAAGAACGCCATCTTTCTCGACGACGCCAAGGCCGGCCATTTCGCGTACGTAGGCGACAGCATCCTCGGCAGGGATTCCAACCTCGGGGCGGGTACCAAGCTGGCGAACTTCAAGCTCGATGCCGCCAACATCTCGCTACGCGCGGAGGGAGAACGGATCGACACGGCCTTGCGCAAAATGGGTGCGTTGCTCGGCGATCGGGTCCAGACCGGCTGCAACTCGGTCACTTCGCCGGGCTGCATCATCGGACGCGAGAGCTGGGTCTACGCCAACACCACCGTCCCGAACGGTGTCTATGGCGCCCACCAGATCCTCTACAGCGAGGGTCGACGGCTCGTGACCCGCAAACGTCATTGATCGATTTGGTAGCGACCAAAGCTGCCTTGTGGCAGTGGACCGTGTCTTCTTTAGCAGCGGCAGCGCGCCCCAGCAGCTTCTCGAGCTACTTACTACTGCACCACGATCTTGATCGATCCCGTGCCGTTGGGATTATTGCCGCCTGTGGCAAAGGTCTGTACGCCGCCCTGATCCACGAGGAACTGGAAGTAGAAGGTGATCGCCTTGGAGGGCGTGAAGATGTCGACCTTGCGCCATCCTTCGGCGTTGAGGTTGCCTGACGAGTAGACCTTCGCCGGTATATCGAGCCCCATCACGCCATAGGATGTATTGGTGGGTCCTCCACCTTTCGAATATCCCCCGTAGTAGAAAGCGTTCGGTTCACCGGAGACGATGAGCGAGACGAGGCTGTTCTGCGGAACAGTGATAGTGTTCGCGGTGGCCGAGTTGAACGGGGGGCCACCGATCGGGTAGTAGAGGTAGGCGCTGTCGAGCAGATCGCTGCCGTACAGGTTGCTCACCTCCACATCGACGAGCCCCTGGATGCCCGGAACGGGCACGGTGCAGGTGATCGTTTCGGCGTCGACGGTGACGATGTTGTCGGCCACGATCCCATTGAAGGTGATCGTGTTGGGGTGATAGATGCTGAAATTTGCGCCCTTGAGCGTCGCGGCCACGGCTTCGTCGATCTTGCCGTAGGAGGGGTTGAGGCTCGTGAGAGTCGGTCCGGGGGGGCCGCCGCCACCGATGTCGATCGGCCAGGCGTTGGAGAGCGCCGCATGGCCGGTGCCGGACTTCTTAACCAGGACGTTGCCGTCATAGGCCCCTGACGGGACGTTCACGGAGATTTCGGTGCCGCCCTGCGTGGAGGGCACGTTGGTCACTTTTTTAGGATCTTGGCTCGAGCCGCTCCCGGTGAACCAGACCTCGTTGCCGGTGGTGCTGAAGTTGCGGCCTCCGATGACCAGGGTTCCGCCGATCTGGGTCGAACCGGAGAGCGAGAAGATTTCCGGTTTGGAGGCGCCGATCACGCCGTAGAGGTACTGGATGCCGTCCTTGTCGTCCTGTTCGATGGTCCGCTCGGAGTTTCCCGAGCCCGAGGCATAGGCGTACATGGTGGCGGTGGAGTATTGCGAGTGGTCGAGCCCCAGGGCGTGACCGTACTCATGGCAGCAGATCCCCTGGAGATCCATGTTGTTGGTGCCGCCGGGGGTGTCCCCAGGACCATCGTGCCACACCCAGGGTTGGTCGTAGAACCTCATCTTCCATCCCGATCCCGTGGGGAACGTGTAGGCGATCGTGTTGCCGCCGTTCTGATCGAGAGCGGAAATGATGTTGGGGGTGATCAGTCCCGGGCTGTTGGCCGGGCCGCAGAAGGCCACGTCGAAGTTGGCGCCGCCGTTGCCCCAACTGCTGGTCCCCATATGGACCGACTGCCACTCGACCACGCCTTTCCACAACGCCTGGATCGCGCCGTACCGGCCGGGAAAGTTCTCGTCATAGGTAATGTTGTCGTTGGCCGTGAGGTCCTTGAAGTTGTTGTAGATGCGCATGTCGCGTTCACCCAGGTTCAGGGTGAATCCGATCGTGGTGAAACCCATGGTCAGGCCGGGAGATAGAAAAAGACAGACGGTAACGGCCAGCGCGGCAGCAGTGACGGTTTTAAAGAGGACGCTCTTCATCGATCTCAACCTTTCTCGAGAGTCCAAGTCCAGAGGTCATCGATCTCCTGAACGCGTGCGGTAGAAACTGTCGGGAAACAAGGCTTTTGCTCGAGAGCTTAGGGGTTTATTAAAATCTCTTGAGCTCGATTTATCAAGGGGTCATCGAACCGATTCACTCTCCGAGCACAGGAGTGGCGCACCCTGTAGCATGCCGTACATCACAGGATCCGGAAGTTTTCTGCGGGAAAGCCGGCCGTTTCACGCTGGCGCCCGGGAAGCGTGTTCAGCTCAGCAGCTTGCACACCAGAGCGCCGGCCAGAGCGGAGGTCAGTACGAGCAGGAGAGTCGCGGTCAGGCCGAATCCCCGGCGGTTCATCCTGGGAATGTCGAACCCGAGCTCGTAGATCTGGTGCTCCTCCATATCAACCACCAGAGCGCGATCGCAGCCGTAGGTCAGGCAGTATTCCAGCATCTGCCGCCGCACCTCGGCTCTGGCGGGGTGGATCGCGGCGGCGCCCGATTTGGAGTCGGCGGGGAAGAGGCACCCCTGTTTCTTCACGAGAAAGTCGGCATGCACAGTGGTGTTGACTTCTTCACCGTTCACCGTAAAGCGGATCTCCCCCGGGACCTGGGTGGCGAGGATGCGATATCCCTCGGCCGAAAGCAGCTTGCCCGCCCGGCTCTCGAGCCGCCGGCCGCGCTCGGCGCGCTGCATTATTTGATTTCGGATCAGCCATGAGCGCGCCTTCAGGATCAGAGCGGTGCCCGCCAGGAACACGAGGGCCACGGCGGTCAGGCCCACCGCCAGCCCTAAGGGTGTCTCGAGAAGCGGAAATAATTTCTCCATGGCGTAATCCCGTTCATGCTCTGTTTTTTTGAGTCTTTTTGGTACTTTATACAAAATTTCGACTGATTGCTCTATCCGGCCCGACAAGGCGGATGACATGTGGTACACGATGCAGCGGCACCGATACATGGCGATAGATTTAATTAATCGATAGATTCGATAGAAAAATAAAATGGAAAGGTTTCGCATGCAGCAAGAAAGAAAGATGGCGCTCTTCATGGATTTCGAGAATATCGCCATCGGCATCGAGGATGCCAAATACGGGAAATTCGAGGTCGAACTGCTCCAGAAGCGTCTCGTGGAAAAGGGCAAAATCCTCTTCAAACGAGCCTATGCGAACTGGGAACGCTTTCACAAATACCGCCGCGCTTTCCACGATTCTTCGATCGAACTCTTCGACATCCCACAGAAAACGCAGAGCGGTAAGAATGCTGCCGACATCCAGATGGTCTGCGACTGCATGGAGCTCTGCTACACCAAGGACCATATCGATGTGTTCGTCCTGGCGACGGGAGATTCCGATTTCTCGCCCCTCGTCTCCAAGCTCCGCGAATTCGACAAATATGTGATCGGATTCGGGGTGAAGAACTCTGTTTCCCAGCTCCTGGTCTCGAACTGCGACGAGTTCATCTACTATGAAGACGTCGTGCGGCCTTCAGCCAAGAAACGCAAGAAACGGGGCGTACCGCCGGAAAAGCAGGAGCTCTTCGATCTGCTCATGGATTCGATCACCGCTCTCATGCGGGAGAACTATGACGTGATCTGGGGCTCGATGGTCAAGCAGACGATCAAGCGCAAGATGCCGTCATTCACCGAGAGCTACTACGGTTTCAATATGTTTTCCGATGTGCTCAAGGAAGCCGCACAGAAGGGATTCATCGAGATCGAGAAGGACCAGCGGAGCGGCTCTCTCATCGTGACGAGCATCAAGGAGTAGCGCTTCAGGGGGAGGGGAGGCCGGATGAGCGGCATGCCGCGCGCCGTGGACAAGGCCCGTGCCAGCGGGCCGGACTTCGTTGGGATCGGTGTGCAGAAGAGCGGCACCACCTGGCTGGGTGAGATGCTGGCCCAGCACCCCGAGATCTTGTTTGTCCCGCAAAAAGAGGTGAGTTTTTTCACGCGCTACTATCATCGCGGGTATCCATGGTACGAGCGGCATTTCCGCGACAAGGGCGATCGGTGCGCCGGGGAGATCAGCGTCAACTACGCCTATTCCCCGAGACCGGCGATGACCTTCAAAGAGTTCTATCCCAAGTGGAATCCCCGGCGGAAGCTCTTCTTCTGGCGCCGTTATCCCTCGGCCCGTGACGAGCTCAGTCTTCGCTATCCGAGCGTCAAGATTTTTGCCATATTCCGCAATCCCGCCGATCGGGCGTGGTCGCACTACTGGTTCTGGCGCAACCGCAAGGAGCGGATCGGCAAGCGGACCGTTCCTTTCGAGAGGATGTTCGCCGCCGACGGCCGCTGGATCCGGCTGCAGGGGGAGTATGCCGACCTCCTCGAATACTGGCGCGTCTCGTTTCCCAGCATGGCGCTCTACCGGTTCGAGTCGATCGAAGAGGATCCTGCAGGTCTGATCCGCGACATCTACCGATACCTCGGCGTGGACACGGCGTTCGTGCCTCACACCGGTCGTCGGAAGAACCAGGGCCGCTACCCCGACATGCCGCGGAGCACCCGCAGATTACTCGTCGAGTCCTACGTGGGGCAGATCGAGCGCTTCGCCGCCCTCACCGGGTGGGATCTCTCGCGGTGGCTCGAGTAGCCGCAACAGCGAACACATCCACCTGACAACCTCTTCCTGTGTGAGCAGCGTGTCGCTGTAATAGCCCTTCTTTGGGGTCAAAAGAAAAGGGACACTAAAAAAAAGGGACACTGTCGGATAACAGTGTCCCCGCACCTCCATCGTGGCCTCTACGCCGCGCGATCGATCATTGCCTCGATCCCTTCGAAGATTTTCTTGCGGGCGCGGCAAATGATCATCTTGAAGTTGTCGTATTTGAGGCCCAGCCGGCCGGCGGCTTCGCGGTAGGGCAGTTGCTTCACCTCCACCAGATGGAGCGCGTCCTTCTCACGCTGATTGAGACGGAATCTGAAGGCGTTGAGATAGAGCACGAGAACGATGGAGTAGAGCCTCTTGAGGTTTTCGATCTCCTCGGAGAGGATCAGCCGGCGCAGAGGCCCGACCGCCCCGCGATCCTCGTGGGTATCGGCGATCGCATCGAGATCCACCATCTTGAGCCCCAGGTTTTTGATCTTGCGACGGATGGTGTTGATGATGATCGAGTAGCTCCAGTTGTAGAATGAGCGATCGTGCTCGTGACGGAACTTGTTGGGATAGCGGTAGATGAGCACGAAAACCTCTTGGAGCACATCGGCGGGGCTGATCTGTTGAGCGTACCCGTTCAGCCGTCTCTTGATGATGTTGAGAAAGTGCTTCTGATTGAGCTGATAGAGGGTGGAGAAAGCATCGACGTCGCCCCGTTGGCCGAACTCCAGAATGAGGAGGTTGTTTGCCTGCTGACGGTTGATTTCGCCCCGGTCCCAGCGTTCGACGATGGCATCGGCCGTCGTGCCCGCCGCTGGATTTCTAAAAAAGAGGTTGTTGAACCCCTTCGATGCCCGACTCGCGGGCTTGGGAGTTTTTTCGATTGTGACAGCTTCGCACTGCATGGTTGATTCTCTTTTTGTTCAGCGCTTGCTCGTTTCACTCCTTCTCGATCTTCATCGAGCCTCTTCTCGCTTCCACCTCTCAAAGTCCCTTGCAGGCCAAAACCGAACAAAAGACTGCGATTTTTTTTCTCGCGATCGGTCGTCGATGAGAGGCAATTGCATATAAGTGTATTTATTTTATTGTGTTACGGAGTTATAGCATGTGTCCGAAAAGGTTCTCAGAAAGGGGGGGGCACCGGCTGGAAGGGATCGAATGGGAGTCATCTTCTACCTCACTCATTCGTTATAGCCATCCGTAGCCCGACCGTCAGGGAGGGCGACGAGGTGCGATCAGACGTCGATGCGCATGCAGATTGCTCTCCCCACCTGACTCCAAGGTTGTGTGGAGCAATCCAACGGTCGTCACGAATGCCAGGTATCCTCGCCCTCCATCATTGTCGGGCTACTGACAGGACTATCTCAAAGCAGGGCAAACGATTAAGCTACGGTTTGTCGCTACTCTTCGAAAGAAACTGACTGACTCGCACAACGGGTGCCCAGGTCAGTTCCCCTTGGAAATCTGGTGTTCGCGTCAGGCCGGCGGCTGAGAACTGAGAATCAGTAGGGACCGCGGATGAGCTCGCGAACGCTCGAGCGATAGATCTCGGCGAATCGTTCGTGGATGTTTTTGTCGAGTGGAGGCAGCTTCGAGGCCGCCACGTTGGCCCGTACCTGCTCAGCCGAAGTGGCGCCGGGGATCACCACCGAGACCGCGTCGTGATCCAGGATCCAGCGCAGAGCCATTTGGGCCATCGACATCTCCGGTGGGACCAGCGGCGCCAGGGATTGCGCCAGCTCGATAGCCTTCTCGAAGGGAATCCCGGCGAAGGTTTCGCCCACATTGAACGCCTGACCGTCGCGGTTGTAGTGACGGTGGTCGCTCTCATCGAATCGGGTGGCGGCGTCGAATTTTCCCGAGAGCAGACCGCTCGCCAGCGGCAGGCGGATGATGAGGGCTACCTTCTTGCGGCGCGCCTGCTCGAAGAGTCTCTCGATCGGCTTCTGCCGGAAGATGTTGAAGATGATCTGCATTGATGCCAACCCAGGTTGCTCCAGACAGAGCAGCGCCTCGTCGATCGATTCCACGCTGGCGCCGAAGTGTTCGATCTTGCCTTCCGCCTGTAGTTCGCGCAGCCATTCGAAGACTCGGCCCTCACGCAAGCAGGCGGTGGGGATGCAGTGGAGTTGGGTTAGATCGATACGTTCCACACCCAGCCTCTGCAGCGATGCCTCTGTGGCGGCTCGAAGACCTTCGCGGGTGTACCGATCGGGAAAGAGATCGGCTCCGCGCCCCAGTTTGGTGGCCACAACGAGATCACCGGAGTGCTCTTTCAGAAATCGTCCGATCAGAGACTCGCTGAGACCGGCGCCGTAGACATCGGCGGTGTCCAGGAAATTCACGCCGCTGTGGACTGCATTCTCGAGGATTTCGAACACCCGATCCTCATCGAGCGGTCCAAAGTCGCCCCCAAACTGCCAGCATCCCAGACCGATCTCACCGACACGCCAGGCCGTCCGGCCGAATTCTCTTTGGTTCATCGCTTTCCTTTTAACTCGCTGAGTGAGCTGGTTCGGCACGCTGCCGCCGCTAACACGCGTCGCAAGGCAGTGTCCCACACAATGGGCCGGAGAGTTCGCTTCGATCCCGACTTCTCAACAAGCCTTTGAGTAGCCCGGTCTCGCCTGTGATTCAATCTTTTCGCTGGAGTGGGAGTTTCATCCGATGCCGAGAACGGCTCGAAGATCCTGCATTTTGACCGGTTTGGTGAGAAAGGCGTCCATGCCGGCTCGCCAGCAGAGCTCCATGTCCTCTTTGGAGTCGCTCGCCGTGAGGGCCACGATGGTCGGCCTCTGTTCTTCCGACCATTTTTCCCGGATCTGACGGGTGGCTTCAAAGCCGTCCATCTCCGGCATATGGAGATCCATCAGGACGACATCGTACGCCTGTTCTTCCAGGTTTCGCAGCACCTCGACGCCGGTGACGGCCACATCGGCCGCATAGCCCAGCCGCTTCAATACATGCAGCGTCATGGTGCGATTCACCCGGTCGTCCTCGGCGAGCAGGATCTTCATCGCCGGCGGCGCTTCAGGAGCCGGCTCGGCCAGGTCCTCGGCGGGCCGCGGCGCCTCTGTTCCCGTGGTACTCGTGCTGCCGTCCTCAGCGGCGGCGGTCCCGCCGCTGCGCTCGGCGCCGGCCGCGTCCGGGATCGTCAGCGGGAGAGAGACGGAAAACGTCGAGCCGCGACCAACCTCGCTCTCGACCCAGATTCTGCCGCCGTGGCCGTCGATGATCTTGCGGGCGATCATCAGCCCTAGACCGGTGTTCTTCTCGCCGTCGGTGCTCGTGGTGGTGATGGCTTCGAAGAGACTGCCGGTCTCTTTGGGGGGGATGCCCGGCCCTTCGTCCGCCACCGCGACGACGAGGCCCTGCTTCCCACGCGCCACGGATACGCGGATGCGGCTCTTTGATCGGGAGTATTTGATGGCGTTGCTAAAGAGGATGTTCACGACCTGTTCGAGCTTGCGCGGGTCGAGCTCCACCTCGGGGAGGTTCTCGTCGGCGCGAAATTCGATCTCGATCCCCTTCTTCTGCGCCAGCACGCCGTTGAGCTGGGCGTTCTGCTCCACGAGCGCGACGAGATCGATACTCTTCCTCTTCAGCTCGAGCTCGCCCGATTCGATTGTGGAGACATCCAGGAGGTCGTTGATCAAGTTGAGCATAAAATCGCTGGACGAGCGGATGCTGGTGACGAACTTTTGCTGCTCGGCGTCGAGGGCCTGCGCGGCCTCGTCGAGCAGGAAGGTGCTGTAGGTCGCGATCACGCTCAGGGGGTTCCTGAGATCGTGAGCGGCCATGCCGAGATAGCGGTTTTTCTGCTCGTTCAATAGTTCCAGCTCTCGGTCCTTTACGACCAGGATGCGCTGCAGGTTGGCCAACTCGTTGTTGAGCCGGCTCAGCTCGTTGTAGGCCGAGTTGCTTTGGTCACCCTCGGTTGCGCCGACTCCCAGCCGCACTTCGGCCACCATGTCCGCATCGTGGGGATGAGCATCTGTGGTCTTGGTGATCTCTTCATAGATGTCGTAGAGCGCTCCGCGCGAGGAGGCGGCGATGACGAGGTGGTCGCCGGCCGACATGCTGCCCATGAAGTGAAACGTGCGCACCGATTCTGCGAAGGGCAGGTCGAGCTCGCAGTCCATAACCACCTTGTTCGTGGCGATCGCCGTCAGGAAGCTCTTCGTTTTGGTGCGGCTTCCCGAATCGACGATTTCGCTCAGCACCTGTCCTTCCGAGAGACGGAGCGATCCTTCGAAGTCGTTGCGGATGACCTCTTTGATCTGGCCGCTGTGGTCGCAGATCAGCGCCACGCCACCTTTTGAGTCGTCTGGGTTCAAAGGCTGGCCTTTTCCGTTTTCGATCCACCGATTGACTCGAAGGATTCGAGTGCCACTCCGGGCTCGATACCTCCTCGAAGAGAAATTTTACGGCATCGTCCCGGTGATTTCGAACGCAAATCTTCCGGGCGAAAAGCAGTGCCGGCGCCAGGACGCAACGTTCCCGTCCAAGCCGAGTTGCACCATGAGGTTTTTTCGGAAGCCCAGCTACTCGGACTTGAGCCTGAATGGGTTAACGCGGTGGTACGGGGTTCCGATCTTCGAAGTGGATGACCAGGCGGAAGCCGAGATTGTGGCTGGTGCTGTCCGATTTGAGGTTGTCCCGTGACGCTGCTCGGAAGAGGCTGGCTCGGTTCACGTCGTAGGCGCCGCCGCGGATCGAATGGAGATGGGCGTGGAGATCCCGATTCCATTCCACCACGCTTCCCGCCAGGTCCCGTACGCCGTAGGGGCTCTCGTCGTAGGGGTGGGAAGCGCCTCGCTCCAGCTTCTCGATCTCCTTGACGGGGCGGATGAAGAGGGCATGGGAGTGCTCGCACTTGCAGAAGGAGTGGTCGAACAGATCACCCCAGGGGAAGGCACGCTGATCCACACCTCGCGTCGCTTTCTCCCACTCCAGTTGTGAAGGCAGAGCATAGGTCCAGTTCTTGCCCTCGATATCGGCACGAAGCTGCTTCCACTTGATGAATCGCCTGATGTCTTGCAGCGAGACGCCCACCACCGGAGTCTGCGGATCGCTCCAGATCGACCGCCATTGGCGGCTGCGTTCGTCCCGATAGGCCAGGCATTGATCCCTTTCGTTTTCGGCGATGTTTTGCAGGTCTGCGGTTCTGTATCGAGGGAGATAGTCGTATTTCCCGTCAGCGACCCAACGTTCGATGTCCTCCAGAATCTCGGGATGGTTGACGAATTCGAACCATTCCTCGATCGTCACTTCGCGCCGGGCGATCCAGAACTCTTTCAGATCATGTTCGGAGCGATGATCCGCCCAGAGTGCGTCTTTGTCGCCGCCGCTGACAAACCTTCCGCCGGCGATCCTGACGTACCCCGGCGGCGAGGTCGAACGCGGCAAGAGGTTGCCGGTCACCAGGATGGGGCGCTTGCGGAGCACGTTGACGGGGAGGCGCAGATTTTCCATTCCCGGCTTTTTCAGCACGATGAGATAGGATCCCGGCGCGCACTGGAACGGCTTGATCGGCAGCCGGCCCATCAGGTTTTGGCTGCCGAAATAGAGCGGGAAGGCTGTGATTTCGCTGTCGATCCCGGCGACATCTCCGGCGGGAATTTCGATGATCCTCTCCTGCCCGCGATGGATGACCTGGAGCTCGACCGTGGCTGGGGCGGGTGTTTCAGCCAGCAGGCGGGACGCCGGCACCGCACGCAAGCCGCCGCGTTCGGCGGGGGTGGATCCCGGCCCCGTACACTCGAAGGTGGTTCCCGACGAGACCCCGATCCGGCAGGGTTCTGACGCGATGAAGTGCGAGAACGCGTAGTGGTCGACGTCCTCCACGGCACGCCTGCGTCCTCTAATCTTGAGAATCTGCTGGAAGGGAACGACCCCGGCCAGATCGGCGGCGCCTCCGGAAACCACCTCCTCCACGAAGATGTCTTCCGCCGCAGGCCGGCCGTCGATGGAGAGGACCAGATCGCCCTCATCGAGCACGGTCAAACCTCCATCCCGAACGAGCAGGCAGGGATCACCGGCAAAAAAGCCGGTGGCCATGGAGACGAGCGCAGCCGCCGGCTGTCCGCGGCTCGGAACGGGAACCAGCCTGTCGGCGCCGACCCGGGCGCTCACCTTGCGGTAGCTCTCGTAGCGGAAGAGATAGGCCTCGGCTCCTTCGGTTCCCTCCAGCATGATCGTGCCCGAGCCCTCGAGCTCCTGGGTATAGCGTCCCTCGCGATCGAAGCCGATCACCCTGGCGGCGTAATGCTCCATGCTGAATCTGTTGTTCGCATCCAGGGCTTCTTCCCAGCGGTCCATGAAATAGGCGGCGAACGCTTCGGCGACGCGCGGATAGTCGTCGCGGCCGGCGGTCATGGCGTGAGCGCGGGCTCTGTTCATGACCTCGGAAATCTCCTGGTCCTTGTCGGCGATTTTCTGAGCGAGCTCCCGGAGCTCCCGCCGCAGGTCGTCGGCGGCGATCCTCTCTTCGAGGTCGGTATATTGCGATGCGATTTGCTTTTCCAGCCTGTCGAGATCGTCTTCTTTGTGATCGAGGACGCTCTTGAGCCGTTTGTAATCGGCGCGCAGTCGTTCCGACTCGGCGAGCTGCAGATGACAGTGGAGCAGGGCGATCTCCCGGCGCAGATCATCGAGCTGTGGGTTGGAGTCGTCGAGCCCGACGAGGCGTTCGAATGCGCGCTGCGCCCCTTCCAGAGAGTCCTCGTCGATGGCGGTTCTGATCTTCCCGATCTCCTGTTGCACCGCCGCCTCGAGCTCCCGCGTGGCGATCAGTGAATCCCAGCGGATTTTCAGCAGGAACCCGGCCAGCACCAGAACCGCCGCGAGCGCCACCGTCAGGGCCGCGGCGACCAGACGCTGCCGCCGGATGAGCTTGAAGAATCCCTTGATCGGCCCGGCGGGGCGAGCTTTGATCGGACGGAATCCCAGGAAGGCCCTCAGATCCTCGGCGAGCTCGCCGGCGGTCTGGTAGCGGGAGTCGGGATCCTTTTCGAGGCACTTGAAGAGGATCGTTTCCAGGTCTCTGGGAACGCCGGGATTGTGAATACGCGGCGATTTGGGGTTTTTTACGAGGATCTGGTTGAAGATCTGCTGGGGATTGTCGCCGGTGAAGGGGAGCTGCAGGCAGATCAGCTCGTAGAGGGTCACTCCGAGAGAAAAAATATCGGCTCGGCTGTCCAGCCCTGCGCGCTTGCCGATGAGCTGCTCCGGTGCGGCGTAATAGGGAGTCCCCACCAGCTCTCCCGACTTGGTCAGGGCCGCCGTGCTCAGCTCGCAGGCGAGGCCGAAGTCGGAGAGACGACAGGTGCCGTGGACGTCCACCAGCACGTTGGATGGTTTGACATCGCGATGCACGATCCCCTGTGTGTGGGCGTGCTCCAGGGCGTCGGCCATCTGGATGATGAAGCGGCAGGCGACCTCCACGTAGGGCCTCGAAAAGACCTGCGCTTCGTTCGATCCGGAGGCCGGCGACGGCGCGTCCGGCTCGGTGACGGCCTTCATGTAGTCGGGGAGGTTTTTTTGGATGATGTTTTCCACCGCGGCCCCGGTGAGCTGGAGCGGATTATGCTCCTTGAGCTGGTCCAGAAGCTCGTCCATCTGCATGCCGCAGACGAGATCCATGGCGAAGAAGGGGATGCCCTGTGCGTCACCGGCGGTCAGGATCGATACGATATGGCGGTTGCGCAACCGGCCGAGCGCGGTCACTTCGCGCCTGAATCGTTCCCGTGCCGTAGGGCTCTTGTGCCGGAAGGGGGCCAGGAGCTTGAGCGCCACCAGGCGATCGGTGACGGCTTGACGGGCGAGGAAAACCACACCCATGGTGCCTCGCCCGATCTCCTTGAGCAGAGTGAACTCTCCGATGCGGCGCCCGTATTCGTCGCCACGGTCCTGGTGCAGGGCGAAGTAGAGATCGGGGTCGTGAGGGACCGATTCGGAGACATCGTCCTGTTCGCGCTCCACCTTGAAGAATGCACGCGCCTCTTCCCAGGTCCAGAAACGCTCCCAGAGGGCCGTCTCCAACTCGCCGTGGCGGCTGAAGAGCTTCTTCAGATCGACGGCGTCACCCTTCTCGATCCTCTCCAGGTAGTCGCGGAAAATCCGGTCGATTTCCTGCTCTCTGTGCATGCCAGCTTTCCGTCCCGGTCGGTCGGGACCCAGTCCACTTACCCGGCGGCGCCGTCGCGTTTCAGCTCCATCATCGTTTTGACCAGGGCCTCCTTGGCCCGGACGACGCGCATCCGCGCCGTGTCGGTGTCGATCCCCAGAGCCTCGCCGATCTCCTTGTGGGACAGGCCCAGGTACTCCCGCATTTCCAGAACCTCTCTCTTGGGTTCATCGAGCCGCTCCAGGCTCTTCAGGATGCGCAGCCTTTTTTCGTTCATCTGTGCCATGCGGCTCGAGGTCATGCTGTCTTTGGGTGCGAATCCCTCGTTCCCGGCGGCGCCGGTGCCGAGGAACGCGGGCAGCTCTCCTCCACCCCTCTTCTCGGCTGTGAAGAAGTTGGCGTCCTTGCGCAGCCGGTTCTGGGCGAGCCTGTAGAGCCAGTATTTGAAGGATCCCTCGCCCTGCCACCGGAAGCCGGGGAAGAGGCGCAAAGCCTCCTCGAGCGTGCTCTGGACCACATCGATCGACTCCTCGAAGCGGCGGAGCTTGACACCCATGCTGCGACGCACCGCCTGGAGAACCTGGGGCCAGTAGTACCCGAAGAGCTCGTTGAGAGCTTCGCCGTCGCCGGCCTGGGCGCGCTGCACCAGCTCTTCGGTGAGGTCCTCGCCCGGGCTGCTCATCTGTATAGCCCTCCTCTGATTGTGGAGTAATGTCGTTTTTTGCCTGCAGGGAGGTTCCTGCCTATTTCCAATCGCACACCATCGTCTCCGTAGGCGTACTCGTGTTCGTTCACAGACTCGTTCACGAAGTCACATTTCAGGCATCGTGTATGGCCAGGTGAACCGCTTCGCTGTGAACGGGCATGACTCTTCGGCCAATAAACCTTTGTGCCTACTGTATCTCGCCGAGAGGAACCGGCATTTACGCCACGACGTATGCAGTTCCGCGCCATCTTCACATTCGGCGACTCAGCTCCACGGGGATCACGGCCTCTCGAGAGCTGGTCAGATCGACCTCGCCGCCGGCGCAGACGATCTCCCGGTCTTTTTCCATATCGGCCACCACCTCGACCCAGACCGGAAAAGGGACGCGCGGAACGGCATTGATCGTGAAGACACCGTCACGCCCTTTGAGTCCCCAGGTGGTGAAAGCATCGAATCCGTCGCGCGCCGCGATTTTCACCTTTGCTTTCAGCTTGATCGACGTGTCGAGATCGGGCACGGTCACCTTCAGGGTGACACGCTCGAAGCCCTCGACGCGCAGGAGCGCCCTGTTCTCGCCCTCTCCGACGGTGAGACAGTAGTCTTCGGCCTCGTCGAGGATTACCGGCGCGTCGTTGCTCAAGGGGCGGCGGTCGCGGCGCAACCGGTAGCGTCCCGGCGAAAGACCGATAATCGAAAAGCGTCCCTCGCCGTCGCAGAGCGCCTCGGCGCGGGCATAGACGGCAATCCGGGCGGGATCGATGGGAAGGCCGGCATCGTCCCAAAGCACCACCCGCGCTCCGGCCAGCCCGTTGCCATCCTGGTCCAGCACCTGTCCGTCCAGGCGGCAGCCGCCGCCTGGGGCCTCGAAGACGAAGGCTATATACTGCCCGGGCATGAAGGGATCCACTGCGATGCGCTGCGGGGAAGGTCGGGCCTGGCCATCGGGAACACCGTAGAGATAGGCCGAATATTCGGCGGGGTACACGGCGTTATAGAAGAGCTCGCCGTTCCGGACGGGTGAGCTGTAGAAACGACGGCTGCCGAGGGTACGCCCGTCTTGCTCGGTCACGATCTCCTGCAGAAAAACCAGAGCGCCCGACGCAAAGTTGCTCCACGACGTGGAGACCGAACCGCGAAGCTCCACCGGGGCGGCGAGGGTCAGGTGATAATCGAGCTCACGGTCGCCAGGTCCGACGACCAGCTTCGGCCAGCGATCAGGGCTTCTCTCCGGCGCGTGGGAGCGCTTCCAGGGGAAGAGCAGCTTGCGCGCGAGGGGGCCGCGGTCGAAGAACAGCCGGTAGCTGCCCGGAGCGACTGGTGTGAAAAAAAACGTGCCGTCACCGGCTGTGGAGGTCCGTTCCAGATGGTTCAGGCTCGGTGTACACAGAGCCACCCCCACGCCTTCCAGCGGGGTGTTGTCCGAACGGTTGACAGTGCCCCAGATCTGGCAGAGCGGCCGGATCGCGTGCAGATCGAGGGGAAACTGTCGGGTTTCGGGGATCTCCAAGTCCTGGGGCACAAAGAGCATGGTAGAGCTCAGCTTCGGGGAGGGGACGCTGACCTGCACCGTATAAGGTCCAGGGGTCAGGTTCAGAGCATAGCGCCCGGCGTCATCGGACTTTACGGCCCCTTCGAGAATACCGGGCGACTCCGGCTCAGGACGTCGTTCGAAGGCGATGATCAAACCAGGTCGAGGCACACCATCGGGATCGAAAACACCGCCTGCGACCCTCGTTCGGTGTGTGTTCTGTTCCGTCAGCGGAGCCAGCAGTATCCTGTCGGCAGGCACGGAGGAGTCGGGTTCAACGGTCGCGTGCTGTTCGAAGGTCGGGGATTGCTCCCCGCCGTTCGACCGGCGCAGGGGGACGTCGAGCTCTGTTGCGTCCTGTTCGAAGAGCCGGAGTGCCAGAATCAGGACGATGGCCGCGGTGAGTCCGAAGAGGACAACGAAAACGATCTTGTTCCTAGTCGTTCTGGTTTGGTTGTTCATCGGCTGTCGGCTTTCCTTCCCTGTCCCCCCTCCGGCGCAGGCGTCTCGACGGAATTCCCGTCCGTCGAGCTCCGGGACAGGGGCACGTTTGTACAACCCGTTAAGATACCGCAATTGATATCTCGAGAGCGCTTGTTTTTCCCAGCGAAATTCAGATGGAGCGTTTTTGAGGATTTTTTTTTTGATCCAGGTGTTTCGGGATCTTAAGACTTTTCGACCGTCCCGAGATCGCAGGATAGGGATGAGGGCTTGTTTTCTTGCCGGTTTGAGCGGCTAGCGTCTTGTCAGAACGAGTTTTTTTTGATAATTTGGCTCTATTGACTCTACACCGAACAACGAACTATCCAAACATTCATAAAATCTGAATAGACGTTTTATATCTACTTCGACCGGTTTTGTCTGAAGGTAGTAATTTTATCCTCAACGTTCCATTCTCTTCTAACGTCCGTAGATGGAGGACTTTGTCATGTTCTTGAGAAGACCGAAAAGTGTCGCACTCTTTTTGGCTGCCTTTTTTTTCATCGGCGGCCTGGCGCTGGCCCAGTGGCCGGCGGATATCAAGGTCGAGACCGACAGCGGCAATTACTCCACCCATGTTTACGTAACCTCTGATGGAATGGGTGTTTATGAGTTGTGGCGGGATCACCGTCCCCCTGGGACCTACGATAACGGCGCGATCTACTTCAACTATTCGCACAACAAGGGCGTCACCTGGGGCAGCACCGATCAGCGGATCGATGTGGGCAAGGTCCAGGGCGCCAACATGTCCGATTGGCCGGCGATCGCCTGTTCCGGTGTCTTTGTCTATGCGGTCTGGCAGGACCACCGCAACGACCCGACCAACCTCGACCTGCCCAACGTCTACTTCAACCGTTCCACCAACGGCGGTATGACCTGGGGAGCCCAGGACGTCCAGATCGATACGGGTGCGCCGGTCAACACGACCATCGCCGAGAACGTCTCCCTCCGTGCCCACAGCAACTACGTCTACGTCTGCTGGAAGGATGAGCGTAACGGTCTGCCCAACGTCTACTTCTCGATGTCCGACGACTACGGCCAGACCTGGTCGACTCCCGGTCCCGTGGATCCCACCGGCAGCCAGTTTTACAACCAGCAGTATCCTGTCATGGACTGCGACGGCACGACCGTCTATGCGGCCTGGCAGGACAGCCGCAACGCCAACCAGGATATTTACTTCAACCACTCCAGCGATGCCGGTGTGACCTGGAACTCGGGCGCCGTGCGCCGCGTTGACACCGACAATCCCGCTTTGGGCGACTCGATCTACCTCTATATGAGCGCTGGTAAGAGCGGTGGCGGTGGCAAGACCTTCCAGTTCAAGAACTTCTCCTACTCCAGCCAGCTCGTCGGTTCCTTCGGCGGTCTGTCCGCATCCGGTCTCGCCGGCAAGCGGAAACCGGTCTACTGCATCTGGCGCGACTATCGCAACTCCCAGGGCAGCTTCATGCTCGACATCTTTGCCAACGTCTCCACCGATAGCGGCGTGACTTGGGGCGCCCAGGACGCGCGGCTCAACTCCCACCATTCCCCTGGAACGGTCTGGGTCGGCGAGCCTGTGATCGCCGGCGCCGGTGAGGCTGTCTATGGTGTCTGGCTGGACGAGAAGGACGATCCCACACCTGGATCGACGCCCTTCATCGACGACGTCTACCTGAGCCGCAACCTGGCCTGGGGCGATGTCGCCAGTTGGAGCGTTCCCATCAGGATGGACGAGGGTGTCACCCCCGGTTTTGCCGACTCCTGGAATCCTCAGGTAGCTGCTTCCGGCTCCAACGTGTGGGTCGTCTGGATGGATGATCGCGACGACCAGGTCAACTTCTACGACAGCGTCTACTGCACCTATTCCACCGACAAGGGCGACAACTGGACCTTCTCGGAGCGCGTCGACTCCGGCGGGACCAATCCGGGCGCCGGTTATTGCGAGATCTGGGCCGATGGCAGCCGGCTGAATGTGGCGTTCAGGGACTATCGCTTCGGTGCCGCCGACGCCTTCTACAACGGCCGCGACTTCTAACGCTGGCTGACTCGAACAGATCGATGGATTTCGACCTTTCCATCTGATCTCGCCGGTGTTAGCCCGAGTGTAGACACTTCTCAATAAATACAGAACCGGCCGGGCCTCGCACGAGGCTCGGCCGGTTTTGTCGTTCGAGTCCACCGAGCAGGCGATCGGGTGGAGACGCTGCTGAATCGGTGCCGCACCGAGGTTGTCCCGGGGAGTACCGAGTACTCTTGCAGAAGGGGACACATCCCTGCGTCTCTCTACGTCGCGTCCTTGCTACGCAGGGACCGCAACGCAGGGATGTGTCCCCTTCTTTATTGCTTTTGTTACGGTCTGTTACGGTTTGGTAACGGTCGGCGGGGTTGTACGTGAAGGGAGCACGAGGCGAGGGATGCTGCTCGTAAAGCAGCATCCCTCGCTCGCACTTGGGTTGCTGGAGCACCTCATCACCTCCCACCGCGGCGGGACACCCCTGTCGGGCAGGATTCCTTGCTCGTAGACCAGGCCTTCAGGACCCTTTCTCGCCGACTTTCACGAATTGGAACGTTTTTTGTCTTATAGGAACGGCGAGCGGTATTCCGGCGACCAGCCGAACCCTCACCGGATGAAAACATTCGGTTCTTTGTCCGCACGATGCTGAAACAGTCACTTATGCCCGGTTTTGACATTTTCAAGGAGAACGAACCATGAAGTCACGCAAGGATTTCGCAACACGCCGGTCCGGCTTCACCCTGCTCGAGCTGCTCGTGGTGCTCAGCATCCTGGCCATCGTCGGTGGCGGTCTGCTCGTGGCCTACGACCAGATGGACGACAAGGCCTCCGAGGGCGTGGCGGCACATACTTTGGCCAGCCTCGACTCGGCGGTGCGCAACTACATCTCGGTTGAAGGCCGGCTGCCGAACGAGCTCGACTCGCTCATCGCCGCCGACTATCCGTCATCTCCTCTGACCGATCCCGTCGATGCTACCAACGCCAAGACGGTGGCGATCCTGCCCCTTAAGATCATCTCCAAGACCCTGGCGATCAACTCGCTCACTCAGAATCAGCTCGACGCGCTCAACAACGCCGGGATCACCCACCTGCGCTACATCGACCCTGCGGGCAACGATCCTGCTTCACCCGATCCGGAAACCGGCGGCTCGGTAACCCTCACCGTGCTCGATGCCGACGGTAATCCAGCCGAGGTCGGTCCGTTACTCAACATCGACATTCCGCACCGCATCTTCGAGGTCCCGCGTCCCGGCTCGGGCCGCAACCGCGGCCGCGGCTTCGCAGGGCTGCTCGGCGCGGGCTCACCGGTGCTGCAATGGGACCCTGACCGCTCCACAGGCGGCGGCATGTACGACAACATTAAGCTCGGCGCCGGCAAGGACGACGTGCTGCTCATCTTCGGGTTGGGTAACGACGCCTCGATCGTCGGCAGCCAGGCGGGCCGCGCTCAGATGAGCTCGGCACCGGTCTACGGCAAGCACTTCGACAAGTTCGAGTACGGACGTTACCTGCTGGTGGTCAACGTGGGACCGTTGGACAACGAGTTCGAAAGGGCCGCTGTACAGGCCGTGCTCAACACCCATGGCGACTTCGTGGACGAGATGATCACCGAGTACTTGGGCCAGAAGAACTAAGATCCTCCCCTGCGTGGCGGCGGGTTGGACCATAGATGCGGCGGAGGGGCGCCCCGCTCCTCCGCCGCCGCACCCGCACACAGCGCCGATGCTAGAGATCAGGCGACGAGAATCGGAAGGATTGAATATGGCAACCAACAAAGCACGATCGAAGATCCGAAGGTTTCTCATCGGGAAACGACGTTGTGCCTCCCGGGCATTTACCCTGTTGGAGCTGCTCGTCGTGGTGGCCATTATGGCGATGGTGGCCGGTGTCGGTGGTTCGCTCGTGCTGAACACAGGAGAAACTGTGGCGGTTGACCTCGTGCAGTATGAAATCCGCGAGGTGCGCGGCGCCATCCTCCAGTTCCAGCGCGACACCGGCTTTCTGCCGCGTACCGGTCCTTTCGACTTGGCCGGCTACTCCGAACAGGGGCGCGTGGTCTTACACGATCCCACAAAGCGAACCGATTGGTTCTACTCGCCGGCCAACTTCGACCAGCTCCTCGAGGAGCCGCTCGATAGGGCGGGAAATCCCGTGATGCCCTGGAACATCCACCGCGGCCGCGGCTGGCGCGGGCCCTATTTGCGGCAGCCGAAGTTTACTGTGACTGTGGGGGATGCTTTGCGGGAGAACGGCGCGGGTAGCCCGGCGATCGGCACAATTCTACCCCCAATGCCGGGAATCGACGATCCCTTCATCCGCGAAGCGGAGCGGCCCTTTCTGGTCTGGCAGGGCTCTACGAGTCACAACGATGATGACACCTCGGTAAGGCTGGGCCGCCCCTTCTATTTTTTAGATTGGAACGATCGGGACTGGGCACGCATCGTGAGCTCAGGGCCGAACGGTCTGTACGAGTCCCAGATCCTGGCCGGCCGTCCCTCGCTGGACGACGAGATCGACATCGGCGACGACATGGTCCTCTACCTCTTCCGCTGAGCATTGCGTTTGTTTTCCGCTGAAGATGCAATAGAATCACGAACAACAACTGAATCGACCCGTGAGGCAGCCATGGCGATCGATCACAGACACACGGGAAAACACCCCAGAAACCGAACCCAGGCGGGCATGACCCTGCTCGAGCTGCTCGTGGTGGTGTTCATCCTGGCATCCATGGCGCTGCTCACCGTGTCGATCGTGGACAGCGCCGATGAACAGTCGCGCTTCGAGGCGACACGCACGCGCCTCGATTTGGTGAAGGCGGCGATCGTTGGGCCGCGGGGCGTAACCCTCAACGGCGAGCCCCTGGTGACCGGCTTCGTGAACGACATGGGCCGTCTGCCCGAATCGCTTGCAGAGCTGATCGAGCAGGGCGGTCTTCCCGATTGGACCTTCGACGAGACCACCGGCCTGTGGGCCGGCTGGCGCGGGCCTTACCTGGATGCGCTGCTGGAAAACCACGTCGACGGTTCGGGCGGAATGACCTACACCTTCCGCGACGGCTGGGACAACCAGGGCTTCACCCCGCTCTTCGGTTGGAAAAGATTCGGACCATCGGTCATCAACGGCGACGATCTGCTCATGCAGAGCTACGGCGCAGAAGGCCTGGAAGGGGGCGAGGGCTACTCTGCCGACTACCCGCCGGAAGGGTCCGAGACGCTCCTCCGTCCCCGGGACTACCTCGTCGATGTTCGTACGCTTGATGATATAACGTTTACGGAAATCAAAAATTCTACGGGAAGGGACCAAGTCGTACGCTTGCGGATGCTTTATCCCCGCGACGGTGACTTCGATTGTGTGACCAACCAAGCTTGCTGGCCAGCCAACAGCCAGGGGCGCGATAAATCGCCCGATCTCAGCGGAGATAGACACATTTCAACAGGCGTCAGCGCTGATGTCACTTTTTCTTTCACTGTAGGAAATTTCCCCAAACCGATACCCTTCGGTGACCGCGCCTTGGCCCTCGTCGATGACAAAACCGGCACGATTTACGATGTGGTCTGGCGCGTAAAACTCGTTCCCGGCGTTGCGCTGCCGTCCATTCCAGAACTGACGGTCACTCTGAAAAACGAGATCAACAATGCTTCGAGTTCGTTCAAAACCCCCTAACCACAGCCGCCTGCCGAGTCTATCGAGCCGGCTCGTGGCCGTCGAGACCGACGGTTTTGGCGTGCGCGCCGCTGTGATCCGCCGCAAGGGGAAGAGTGAGCTCGTCATCGAGCGTCTGGCGCGCTCCGGCAACGCCGACCCCTTCGAGGCCACCCTCGAGGCGCTGGCCGAGCTGCGCCGCGCCGGCTCGCGCCTGCCGCGCCGCGCGATCGTGGTCAGTGTCGAGGTCACCCCGGCCCTGCTCTCCCTGCCGCGCACCATGGAGAAGCGCCCCGCCCAGCAGCTCCAGACGGCGCTGCGCTGGGAGATCGAGCCCAGGGTGGCTCAGCGCACCGGCTCGCGTCAGATCGGCGGCATCTTCGTAGGTCAGGGCGCGATCCCCGCCGACGAGGTCGAGCAGATGCTCGCCATTCAGGAGCAGCGGCGCCAAACCGAGCACACCGGGCAGCGCCCGCCGCGTCTCGGCGAGCTGGCTCGCGAGCTCGGCTACGTCACACCAGGTCAGGTGGACGAGGCCCTGGAGCTGCAGAAGTGGTTCACCAAGGAAGACGTGGATCTGGCCTGCGGCTGGACGGCCCTCGGCGACCGCGGCTCGGGCGCCGCCTCCGCCGAAAGCCGCGCTCCCTGGCTGGTGGCCGGCCTCTGCCGCGAGCGCCGCCGCCGCTGGATCGAGACGCTGCGCCTCGCCGGAATAGAGCTCGAGGGGATCTATCCGCTGGCCGGCGCCGCAGCCCCGCTCATCGCCGATCGCTGTGAGGTGCCGAGCGGCTGCATCCAGGTGGAGCGGGGTTTGGTGGTCCATTCTCGCCTGCACCGCGGGCGGCCCGAGGCGCTCGAGCTGCGCTACATGGGGGAAAAGGCACCATCTGTGAAGGAGAGCCACGCTTTTCTCACCTCCGAGCGCCTCGAGTCGGTGTGGGTCTGCGGCCGCGACATCGATACCTTCGCCGCAGGCCTTTCGGCGCTCAACGGCTGCGAGGTGGGCCGCCTGCCTGCGCCCGGTCTGAGCCTTCCCGCCGGTAAGCCCGCCGAAAAGCCGAAAGACACCGCGCCGGCCGACTCCTCCGCGCACACCGCCGACGAGATCACCACGTCCGAGGCGCTGGCGCCGCTTTTCGGCGCCGCCCGCCATGCCCTCGGCCTGGCCCCGGTGGAGAGCGCCGTCTGCGTGCCGGCCCGCGATCCCGCCGAGCCGCTGACCCGCCAGCCCCTCTTTCTCGGCCTCCTGCTGCTCGCCGCCTTTGTCGTGCTCGGCAGCCTCGCCGATCTCTGGATAAGGGACTGGCGCGACACGGTCATTGATGAGGCCCATACCCTGGAGATGCGGCTTGCCGGTCACCGCGAGGAGCACCGCGCCGCCGCTAGCCGCACGCGGGTCCACGAGGCCATGCTGACCGACAAGGCCGCCGAAGAGGAACGTTTGCGTGCCGCCCGCTCCAGGCTCGGCTACGTCGAGACCGTGCTGCCGCAGCGGGCACGCTTCCTGCCCGCCTTCCTCGAGTCCTTGAGCGGCGCAGTGGATCAGGATGTCTACATCGAGTCGGTGGTCGAGACCGCGCCCTACCAGATCGAGCTCAGCGGGTTGGCCCTCTCCGACGGGGCCGCCCAGCGATTCCTCCGCTCCCTCGCCGGCACCCTCGCACCCCTGGAGCTCATGTTCCTGGAACAGTCGGCATCGACCCGTCGCGCCGGCGAGCTGGCGGGCGCCGTCACGATCACGGCGCTCATCGGCCGTGCCCCGGGCCTGGAAGGAGGAGCCGAGCGATGACGGAACGCAAGCTCAAGCCCCGCGAACAATGGCTGGTGGTGGCGCTCGCCGCCGCAGCACTCGTGATGTGGTATCTCGTCTTCCCCCTGCGGGCCCATCGCGCCGCCGCCGACAAAGCCACCTGGCGCGCCGATAGAGCCGCGGCCGAGATCGAGGGTTTCGCCGCTGCGGTCCGGCAGGGCCGGCGGGCACCCTCGCAGCGTACGATCGACCGCCTGGCCGCGGAGCTGGCCACTCTGCGCGATGAGCGGACCGCCGTGGAAGCCCGACTGGCCGAGCTCGGTGCCCCGCGGAGCACGACCTCCGTCGGCGCCGGCGATCGGGGCGCTCCGGAGACCCTGGAGGAGATCAACCTCGATCTCTCGGCGCTGGCGCGGCGCTGCGGTGCGAATATCGTGGACAACGTTCCACTCCAAGAGGGCAAGGTGCGCGAGCTGCTCGCCGCTCGCCGGCGCGCTACCGACCGCAGCAGCGGCAGCGGCGACACCGACCGTATTTCGCCGCCACGCGCCTCGGGCCGCGGGACGATCCAGACTCAATCCCCGGCCGCAACCCCGACAGGTACGGACAACCTGCTCCCTGCCGATCCCTCGCGCTGTACCTTCCGCCGCCTTACTATGGAGACTTCCTTTCAGGGGATGTGCGCCTTCGCCGAGGGCCTCATCGCTTTTAGTCCCCGCCTGGTTCTTTTAGGGTTCACCGTCAACACCGCCGATCCCTCCGTTCCTCGTAACGCGTCCATCTCCCCAGCGCCGCTCGAGGTCGAGCTGATATGGGTGCTCCTATGAACACGTCCATGAACATCCCCACGAATCCGCCCGGCGACCCGCGCAATACCGGAGATTCCGATGAACGGCGAGGCCCTGCCTGCGTCCAGCGGCTCGAGCAGCTCATGTCTCTCTGCCGGCAGTGTGTGGCCTCCGACCTGCACCTCTCGCCAGGCATGCCGCCCTACGTGCGGCGCCACGGCCAACTGCTTCCGGTGGAGAAGGCCGAGCCAGTAGCCTCGATCGATGTTCAGACCATGGCCCGCGCGCTGATGAACGACCGCCAGTGGGAGGTGTTCCAGGCTCAGCACGCCATCGACATCGCCTACTCCTCTCCAGGGGGCGGCCGCTTCCGCATCAACGTTTTCCGCCAGCGCCAGGGTGTCTCCATCGCCCTGCGCCGCCTCGAGGACCGGCTGCTCGATCTCCAGGACTGGAACCTGCCCGAGGACCTGGCCGCGCTGGGTGAGCTCTCCGACGGGTTGGTGATCGTCACCGGTCCTACAGGTTCCGGCAAGACCACCACCCTGGCCACCCTGCTGAACGGGATCTCCCAGCGGCGCGCCTGCCACGTGATTACCGTCGAGGACCCGGTGGAGTACCTGCACCAGAGCGGCCGCTCCCTGATCCACCAGCGCGAGCTCTACACCGACGTGGACAGCTTCGCCAACGCCATCCGCTCGGCCATGCGCGAGGACCCCGACGTTCTGCTCATCGGCGAGATCCGCGATCTGGATACCCTGCGCGCGGCGATTACCGCCGCCGAGACGGGCCACCTGGTCTTCTCCACCCTGCACACCGGAGATGCCGTGGGCTCCCTGGATCGTATGGTGGGGCTATTTCCCGCCAACGAGCAGGACTCGGTGCGCCAGCAGCTCTCCATGGCGCTACGCGCCGTGGTGGCGCAGAAGCTCCTACCGCGGTGCGACGAGGAGGGCCGGCTGCCGGCGGTGGAGCTGCTGCACGTCACTTCCGCCGTGGCCAACCTGATCCGAACGGGGCGCACCGAGCAGATCTATTCGCTCATCGAATCGGGACGCGGCTTCGGCATGCGCACCATGGAGCAAGACCTGGCGCGGCTGGTGCGCGGCGGCCAGGTCAGCCTCGAGGAGGCCCGCCGCTCGGTGCGCAAGCTCGAGATGTTCCACGAGTGGCTGCGGAGCGGTGCGCGCGCCGGAGCCGCCGAGAGGAGGGGCTGAGCATGGCGATCGGCAGCGAGGAATTCCTGGAAGCCGCCGTGGCCAGTGGGCTCATCGACGGTACGCTCCAGAACGACCTGGCCACCGGTGCCACACGTTCCACCGCCGAGGTGGTCGAGAATCTGTCCGTTCGCGGGCGTTTTCCGATCGAAGCTCTCTACCGGGCGGTGGCCCAACGACGCGGCCTGCCGTATCTCGACGTGAATCGCTGCCGCCCGGCTTTCGATCTGCTGCGCCGGCTGCCGTCCACCCTGGTGCGCCGGGCCGGGATTCTGCCGATCGAGGCTGACGGCCGGGGCATCGTGGTGGTGCTAGGCGATCCCGACGACCAGCAGTCGCTTGACGTGGTTCACCGCGTGCTGGGTCGGCCCGTGCAGGCCGCCATGGCGGAGCCTGCCGTGCTGGAGCGGGCTATCGAGCGCGCTCTCGACCATCTCCAGCCCGCCGCCGCGGCGCTCACAGAGCGCAGGATCGATCCGGTCGATCTCATGGATCGCATCATGAAAGAAGCCTTTCTGCGCCGGGCCTCGGACATCCATCTGGAGCCGATCCCTGAAGGGCTGCGCGTGCGGCTGCGCATCGACGGCAGCCTGCACGAGGTCATGGGGGGGTTGAGCATCGAGCAGCGGGCGGCGCTCATCTCGCGGGTCAAGGTGCTGGCCGAGCTCGACATCGCCGAGCAGCGTGCACCCCAGGACGGCGGGTTTACCTACCGGCTGCCCTTCGGTGAGGGGGAGGAGTTCGACATCCGCGTGGCCACCCTGCCCACTGAGTGGGGCGAGCGAGCCACCATGCGGCTGCTCGGCGTGGAGACCCGCGAGCTGGACCTTCCGTCGCTCGGCATGACACCGGGGGACCTGGGGCGCTTCCGCAAGGTCATCCGCCGGCCCTACGGCATGCTGTTGCTCACAGGGCCCACAGGAAGCGGCAAGACCACCACGCTCTACGCTGCCCTGGCCGAGATCAACCACCCGGAGATCAACATCCTGACCGTGGAGGATCCCGTGGAATACCGCATCTCCGGGGTGAGTCAGGTGCACGTGGGAGGTTCTGACAAGGTCTCCTTCGGCAGCGCGCTGCGCGCCTTTTTGCGCCATGATCCCGATGTGATGATGGTCGGTGAGATCCGCGACGCTCAGACCGCCGACGCGGCCATCAAGGCCGCCATGACCGGTCATCTGGTGCTCAGCACCCTGCACACAAATTACGCCTGCGGCGCCGTGACCCGCCTGGCCGACATCGGCTGCGAGCCGTTCCTGATCGCCGCCACGCTCAAGGGAGTGGTGGCTCAACGGCTCGTGCGGCGGCTCTGCCCGCGCTGCAAGGGCAGCCGGCCGGCCACCGCCGAAGAGGCGGCGTTCCTGGCTGTCGAGGAGGCCGACGTAGGTGTACCCAAGGGGTGCGCCGGCTGCGTGGGAACCGGCTACCGCGGTCGCATCGGGCTCTTCGAGTCGCTCTGGATCGACCGCGAGCTGGCCGATCTGATTGCACGGCGTCCCACGGAGAACGAGCTGCGCGCCGCGGCTGGAGATCGCCTGCGGACCCTGGTGGAGGATGTCCGGCCCAAGGTTCTGGACAGGATCGTCACCGTCGAAGAAGCCCGCGGCGCCACGATGATTGGAGATTAGGAGCTGAAACATGCCCACTTTCCGCTACACCGCTGTCGATGAGCACGGCAAGGAGATCCAGGGCCGCACCGAGGCCGGCGACGAGCAGGCCGCGGTGGAGAGTCTGCGGCGGCGGTCCTGGCTGGTGCTCGAGCTCGCTCCGGTGCCTGTTGGACGGAGTGACGGGCGGGGCGGTAGCGGCGCGACACGAGGCGGGGACGGGCAGGCGCTCGGCCTGCGAGAGGGGGGGGACGAGCCGCCGGTGCGGCGACACCTCTTGGGCTTCGTGCGCGAGCGGGACCGCATCTTCTTCTTTCGACAGATGGCGCTCATGCTGCGCTCCGGCCTGACACTGTTGCAGGCGCTGCAGATCAGCGCCCGGCAGACCGCGCGCGCCGGTCTGGCGCGCACCATCGACCGGCTGGCCACGTCGATCCAGGAGGGGCGTAGCCTGTCGATGGCCCTCGCCGGGGAGCGGCGTCATTTCGCGCCGCTCACGGTCAAGCTCGTGGAGAGCTCGGAAGCCACCGGTGAGCTCGGCCCCACGCTGGAAGAGATTGCCAGCCTGCTCGAGCGCAAGTCGCAATTGCGCGCCCGGCTGCTCACGAGCCTGCTCTATCCGGCCATCGTGATGGTGGTGTCGATCGTGGTGGCGCTTTTCCTGGTTCTCAAGGTGATCCCCCAGTTCGCCGGCTTTTTCACTCGACGCAACATGTCCCTGCCAGCCACCACCCAGGCGCTGCTCGACCTCTCGGCGTGGTTCCAGAGCAATGGGATCTATCTCCTGGCGTTCCTGGGGCTGGCTGCTGTCGCGCTGGCGCTGGCGGCGACGACAGCACCGGGCCGGCGCTGGATCGACCGCAACCTGCTACGTGTGCCCATGCTGGGCAAGCTGCTCACAGTGGCTTCCGCCTCACGGCTGACGCGCACGCTCTCCAGCCTGCTGAAGAGCGGTGTGACCCTGCTGGAGTCGCTCAGGCTCACCCAGGGCACCCTGGGGAACCGGGCCTTCGCCGGCCAGGTGGGCGCCGCCGCCGACCGGATCCTGCTCGGCGCGAGCCTGGCGACCGGTTTGCGGGGAGCACCGATTCCAGCGCTGGTCCCCCAGGTCGTCGGTGTGGGGGAACGTTCCGGTGCGCTCACCTCGGCCCTCGACGATCTGGGACAGTTTTACGAACGAGAGCTCGAGGCCAGCATTCGGCGCATGAGCGCCGCCGTGGAGCCGATGATGATCCTCATCGTGAGCGGCATGGTGGGTTTTGTGTATATCGCCTTCTTCCAGGCCGTCTTCCAGTTGGTGGGCCGCTGACGGCCGCATTGTCGGAGAGCCCGCGCATGCGATTTTTTTTCATAGTGTCTTTTATCGGGATTCTGCTGGCAGTCTTGCCTGCGGACGTCTGCGCCCAACAGATCGAGGCGACCGAGCAGACGGAGCTCGCTCGATCGTTGCAGGCTCTCAGCGACGCACTCGACATCCTTGCTGCGTCGCCGGACGTTTCTCGCTTTGACGCCGAGCAGCGTGAAACCCTCGCCTTGCTCGTGAAGCGGCTCGAGCAGAGGGTTTTCAATGCACGGGCCTCGCGCCCAGACCTGGCCGCCGACGCGAGTACGAGCGCCGGAGGTCGAGCCGACGGTGACGAGGCTGCGCTGATCACCCGGCTGTTTCCCGAGCACGCCGTCCGAATCGAGCACATCCGGCGCCGGCTCGGCCAACTCGGAGAGGATTCGGTGGCCGTGGCGCTCTTCGGCGATTTGTGGGCGCCGCTGGCGAAGATCTTTCCGCTCCGTGAGGGCTCCCGCGGAGTCGGGGCGACGGGAGAGGACGATGCCGACGAAGGGGAGCGCCGGGAGCGCGATCCCTTCTCGCCCTCCGAGAGGATGGTGGAGTTCGGCGCTGGCAGGGGGAGCTCTTTGCGGCCGGAGACCGACCAGGATCCGCTCGGCCTCGCGGGCGTCTCGTTCAAGCTCCAGGGCTATGTCGAGGACCAGCGCGGGACGCGGCTGGCTCTGCTTGCCGCGGAAGGAGTCGGCAGCATCCTGGTGCGCGAAAAGGAGCGTCTCCACCTGAGGTTCGGCAATGCCACCGTGGAGCTGGAAATCCTTTCCATCGGCCGCCAGGGAGTGGCCGTCAAGTTCGGACGGCCTCCGATTGTTCAGGTGGTCCGATGAGTGCCGCTCTGGATGGCGCAACCAGGAGCGGTGCGTTCACTCCAACCAGCGAGGGGGATCGCCACCCTTCGTCTTTAGGAGCAGGCCGCTGCGACAGCGGAGATGTGATGGATAGAAGATGGCAGAAGCTCAGGCGGGCGTTCGTTCTGCTCGTCGTGTATTCGACGCTTTGGGGCTGGGTTTGGGCCCAGACGGAAGCCGGGTCTCCGACATCTCTGGCGCAGCAGGGCAAGCGGGATGCTGCTGTCGAGTCCGGCGTCAGCGATGGACTCCGCCAGAACCGCTCTCTGAAGGAAGAAGCGCCGAGAACAGGCTTCCGCGGCGAGGAGCACCTCTTGACCCGGCTCGAGTTCAATGGAGCCAAGGTGGTCGATGCGATCCGGCTGATCGCCGAGATCTCGGGCGTGAACATCGTGGCCACCGCCGAGGCCGGCAGCCAGGAGGTCACTCTTTTTTTGCAGAACATCACGGCGGCGCAAGCCGTGGAGAGCGTCTGCAAGATCTCGGGGCTCTGGTACCGGCGCGACGAGGACACGCAGACCTTCCGCGTCATGACGACCGAGGAGTTCCAGAAAGACTACATCGTCTACCGCAAGGATCAGATCCAAATCTTCACCCTCCAGCATCCCAACTCGCTCACCGTAGCGACGGCCATCGAGGATCTTTTCGGCGACCGCGTGTTCCTTTCGCTGGGCATCGACGAGACCGAGCTCGACGAGCTGAGCGGTATGGGCAGCAGCCAGTACGGCGGCACTTTCGGCGCAGGAAGAGGTCTGGGGGGGGGAGCCTACGGGCAGAGCTCGTTCGGTGCCACGGGCCGCTACTCGCGGACCGGCAGCAATTCCACGGGCCGCTTTTCGCGTGGAGTGGGCGGCGGGGCGCGATCGGGCTATGGCGGTACGGGGCGGCGTGGCGCCAGGGCGCGGGATATCGACTCCGAGGCGGTGGTGCAGGAAGAACTGACCCCCGACCAACTCGCCATGCTCGGCGAGCGCCTGGGGGAGGAGGGACGTGCCGAGGGCGAGATCCTCGAGGGGATTTCGCGCAAGGACCCGCCGATCTACATCTCCGTGAACCGCCAGCACAACCTGATCGTGGTGCGTACCAGCGACGCCGATACCATGAAGGAGATCGAGCGGCTCATTGCCGAGCTCGACCGCCCGACACCACAGGTGCTGCTGGAGATGAAGATCCTCGAGCTGACCGTGGGCGACTCGTTCCGTTCGGTCTTTGACATGGAGGTCACCACGGGACACGAGACTTCCGGTCCGGCGACCACCCAGCCGGCCAACCCGCTGTTGCCCAGCGCGGCCACCGCGCCGCGTCACACCTTCGGATCGGGCAATTTTCCGCTCGAGGGCGGTACCTTGGTCTACCAGTATCTGAGCGACGCGGTGCGGGCGCGCATGGAGCTCCTGCAGCGGGACAACCGCATCGAGGTGGTGGCTACACCACTTTTACTGGCATCGAACAATCGCGTGGCGCGCATGTTCGTCGGCGAGGAGCGCGTGTTGACCACCGGTGTGAGCACCGATATCATCACACCCGATACGGGCGCTACAACGGCCTTCGTGGAGCCGATTACCGAGGTGCGCGACGTGGGCAATACCCTGATCATCGTGCCCAAGATCAACGCCGACCGGACCGTGACCCTCTTTATCAACCAGGACTCCTCGTCGGTGCACGAGGACGGCGCCACGATCCCCGTCGTGGATGCCAGCGGAACGATCTCCGAATTCGCCATCGACACGATCAACACCGCCACGCTGCAGGCCACGGTTGTGGCCAAGGACGGCCGGACGCTGGCCATCGGCGGGCTGATCCGCGTGGAGCAGGTGGACGTGGAGGAGAAGGTGCCTTTCCTGGGAGACCTGCCGCTGCTGGGCTTCTTTTTCCGGCGCGAAGAACGCGCCAACATCAAGTCCGAGCTGATCCTGCTGATTACACCCCACGTGCTCTTTACACCCGCCGAGGCCGAGGCCGCCACGGAGCAGCGCCTGAAGGAGCTGTCGCGGCACCGCTATTTGGAGAACGAAGAGGGTGATCGCGATCGAGCCACGGAGCCCCTGTTCGATGAGGTCGAGGAGCGGCTGGATCGATGACACGCAGGCAGAGATTTCGCGGCAGGAGAGGCGCAGTGGTAGGGGATGCGCGGCGCCGATCGGCTTCGGTGTTGATGCCTGTGGCCTCGATCGTTGTGGCGCTGCTCGGCATGAACGCCTGTGTCACCCCCGGCGCAGGCGGCGACGAGGTGCGCTTCGGGTCGGCGCAGTTGATCAGCACCTTCGTGACCTGGCGCGAGGCGGAGCGGCGGCGTGATCTCGAGCTCGCCGCCGAGGTGCTCTACTTCTCGAGCCGTGCCGACAAGCGACGCCTCGAAGCGGATTTTTTGAGCCTTGCAGAGGCCGCGCCCGGTCGGGTGGTAGCCGAGCGCGAGGTTCATCTCGTGGCGCATCCCGAAAACTGCGGCGAGGGAGACTATCTCTTTCTGGAACCCCTGGGAAATCAGCACGTCCCGGTGCGCGCGCGGGTGATCGCCGTCCGGGGAGAGCCACGCATCGTCTACGAGCCGGAGCTCTGCACCGTGTCAGAGCAACGCAGGCTCGGCCCGCAGGGCGCGGCGCGGCTCAACGTGGAGCGTCAGATCGCGTTCTGGAAGGGGCTCGAGGGGCAGGATTTGATCGCCGAGCTGGAACGTTTGCGCCGATGGCTTCGCTGCCAGCAGATCGCCGTAGCTTATGCTGCCGAAGAGGGGCTGACGATTCCCGTGTTCGATCCGGCACCCGCGGATCTGTTGGCTCAGTTGGAGGGGCTCGATTCGGCCGCGGCCAGGGCATGGGTCATCGATCGGCTTGAAGGTCTATAATTTTTGATCAACGACCACCCGTCTCAACACTTCACTCTCCTTCCAAAGAGATGCTGAATAGTCCCTCGTTCACATCAGTGGGACACTGCTCTCGTCATTTCCCATCATTTCCCAGGCTGTCGGCTTGCAGACTGAGGGTTTAGAGCGAGATATTGCGGCAACTACATATTTTGAACATAACGGCCTCGTATCGATCGATTCCCTTCTGTTGTTCGGTGATTTTGTCGAAACAAAAAAACAAAAATGCGAGAGGGAATCCCTTTCTCGATCTTCACGTGAACCGATGGACGTTAACACCGATGAGATATCGTGAACCTATCATGAGGCTGATTCTACCGCTCATCTTTTTCGTCTTTTTGCTGGAGCCCGGCGCCGCTGGCGAGGAAGAGTCCTTCCCCAAAGAGCTGCCCGACTATCTGGTTGAGATGAGTCTCGAAGATCTGATGAATATCGAGGTCACGTCGGTGGCCAAGAAGGCCAAACGCCTCTCAGAGACCGCAGCAGCGATCTATGTAATCAATCACGAGGATATCCGCCGGTCGGGCGCGAAGCGGCTTCCCGATCTCTTGCGCATGGTTCCAGGCCTGCATGTGGCCCAGATCGACTCCAACACCTGGTCGGTCAGCTCGCGGGGCTTCGCCGGCCAGTCTGCGGGCAAGCTGCTGGTCTTGATCGACGGGCGCAGCGTCTACACACCACTCTTCTCCGGTGTGTTCTGGAGCCTTCAGGACGTGATGCTCGAAGACGTGGAGCGCATCGAGATCATCCGCGGACCGGGCGCGTCGGTGTGGGGCGCCAACGCGGTCAACGGCGTGATCAATATCATCACCCAGAACGCGCGGGACACTCAGGGCGGGAGGCTGACTACCGGCGCCGGCAACGAAGAGCGAGGATTCGGCGGCGTGCGTTACGGTGACCAGCTCTCCGAGCACATGTGGTATCGCGTCTATGCCAAGTACGCCGATCGCGACGATTCGATCCTCGACGGCCGCAGTGGCGGCGCAAACGACGGTTGGGATCATCTGCAGGGAGGCTTCCGCATCGACTGGGATGCCACCGACGACGACAGTTTCACCTTTCAGGGCGACGTCTACGATCAGCAGAGCGGGCGTTGGAAGAAGACCTTCTCCCTGACACCGCCGTACGAGTCGGAGCAGAGCTACGACAGTGATTCTCGGGGCGGCAACTTTCTGGCCCGGTGGCGGCGGTCGCTCGCGGCGGGACGATCGATGTTCTTTCAGGTCTATTACGACCGGGTGGCCACCGATCAGCTTTACGACTTCAGTCAAAAATACGACACGATCGATCTCGATTTTCAGCACCAGATCGCGCTCGGCGAGCGCCACGAGTTGATCTGGGGGCTGGGTTATCGCTTCATGAAAATCGATGGAAACAACTTCGACGCCGTCGCCCTCAGCCCTGAGACGCGCGACGACAGCCTCGTGAGTGCGTTCATTCAGGACGAAATCAACATTGTGGATGATTTGCTCGAGCTGACCGTGGGAACCAAGGTCGAGCGCAACGACTATACCGGATTGGAGGTTCAGCCTACTGCCCGGCTCCTCTGGAAGGTCCACGAATACCATACGGCCTGGGCTTCCGTGTCGCGCGCGGTGAGCACACCCTCCCTCGGCAAGATCGACACCAGGATTCTCGCCAATACGAAGGGACCCACTCCTCCGTTGGTGCCGTTTCCCATCGAGACGGCCTTCGTGGGCAACGACGACCTCGAACCGGAGGAGATCCTGGCCTTCGAGGCCGGGTACCGGGCGCAGATCTCTCAGAAGCTCTCTTTAGACCTGGCCACCTTTTACAACGTCTACGACAACCTCTTCAATTTAGAGTTCGGAACCACGACGTTCGTGCCGACGCCTCTACCCCACTTCTATCTGCCCGTGGCGGCGGACAACAAGATGGACGGAGAAACCTATGGGGCCGAGCTAGCTGCTGACTGGTGGGCGGAGGACTGGTGGCAAATGCGCGCGGCCTACAGTTTCTTGTCGATCCATCTCGATATCGACGGCAACAGCCTCGATACCATCTCGGAACGCTCGGAGGGCTGGAGCCCTCAAAACCAGTTTTCGCTGCGTTCCTATTTCGATCTGACCGAGAACCTCGAGCTCGACGCGGGGGTGAGATATGTGGACCGGTTGTCCGAGTTGGACATCGGGAGCTACACCGGCTTCGATCTCCGTCTCGGTTGGCGACCTCTCGACGACCTGGAGATCTCCATTGTGGGGCAGAACCTCTTGCAGCGCCGTCATGCCGAGTTCGTCCCCGACTTCGGAAACACATCGTCAACCGAAGTGGAACAGAGTGTCTACCTTCAACTGTCGTGGCGTTTCTGAGCTGACGTGAGATACGAGGCGTAACTTGAATCTCCTCCAGAGAATCAAACAGGTGACCGAACAAACGCGCCAGCGGATCCGCTGCACGAGGATTCCCTCCGCACGCTCCGTACGATTCTCGTGTGCGGCGGCTTGCGTGTTTCTGGTTCTCGGACTGACCACCGGTTTCTCCGCGGTCGATCAGGGTGGCAGTGTATGGGCGGGATTCACGAGCCAACTGTTCTGCGCGCCCCCGGCCGATTCGAGCATCGAGGAATATACGCTCAAGGCGGTCTTCATCTACAACTTTGCCAAGTTCACCAAATGGCCCGGCAGTGCGTTTGAAGGACCGAAGAGCCCTATCGTGATCGGCATCTACGGCAAGGACCCGTTCGGGTCGATCCTCGACAAAACGGTCCAGGGGAGAACCATCAACAAGCGCAAAATCGAGGTCAAACGCTTGAAAGAGCTCAAGACCCTCAAGGAGTGCCACATCCTCTTCATCTGCCAGTCGGAAAAGAACCGGGTAGGCATGATATTGAAGCGCGTTGAGAACACCCCTGTACTCACCATGAGCGATATCGCGGATTTCCGAAATAAGGGAGGCATCGTCTATCTGTTGATGAAGCGCCGCAAAATCCGATTTGAAATCAATTTCAAGCAGCTCCATCGAACTAAATTGATCATCAGCTCGAAGCTACTCTCGCTGGCGCTGAACAAGCCGTCCAAATAAAAATTTAAATATTTTTATACTGTGTTCCAGAATCAGTAATTCCAGAATCGGTAGTTGCACTGTCGGTAGTTTCAGAATCGCCTGTTGCGGTTTTTCTGACGAGCTTCGGATGTTCCGGTGTTTCGCCGGCTTTCTTCTCGAGGAAGAGCTGAACGATGAATGCGTCCCACGCCGGCTGGCTGAAAAACTCGGACGCCTCGTCGCCATGATCGATGAGCGATTTAATCTTTGCGAGAAGTGATTGATCTCCCTGGCAGGCTTCCAGCAAGAATTTGTTACGTTTTGCCGGATCACATTCGAGAGCTGAATGGTAGAGCTTTTTTATCTTTTCGATCTGTTCGTGTCTCATGGTCGTGGTTTCTCCCGTAGAGGCAAAGCTCCTCCCTGATCATCGATTTCTTTATCCTGTTAGCGTCGCCGGTTGGACAAAACGCTCAGCCTCTAACATAAGCGCAATTTTCGTGGGGTTTTTGGAGTCGCTTTTTCTTTTTTTGGTGTCGGTTCGTGAGGTCGTTGCAGCTCTCCTGGCTCTCCAGTTTTCCACTCACGAATCCCGGTTTGAGAATCGACAGCATCGTGGCGGTCATGATGCCGATACTCGTTGTGCCATTTTGAGATCAGCGTCGCATTCTTGGTGCGCCTCGAGTCGCGTTTCCGCGAAGGCACCGGTGAATCGCTGGATCTCATATCGTAATTATAAGTGCAAAGAGAACTCCATTATCTCAAAAAAGAGAACTTTTTTAGCATATTACGCCAACTAGGCGCTTGTAGAGTCAGAGCTTGGACTCTTCAGGGAGGCGGTGTGTCTTGATGAACCGAATACGCCGTCTAGCGTGCAGGGCGGCCCGCCGGAAACGATCGATTCTGGAGTTGATCAATAGATAGATTTTTATTGTTGAGTTGTTCCGGTCGAACCACAGAGGCGCCGGTTGTTGGAACGAAAAACAGCCGCTGACAGGCTTTCTTTCGCCAAAGCGGGCGAGCGCGGCGCAACTTACGGTTTGGCCCGACTTAGAATAGCGTTGCGAGGGTATCGGGACAGTAGCGTCGCGGGCGTCGAGCTCGCCGGGGAAGTCGGCCAGGCTCTCTGAACGGGATTTCCTGCCGTGGCGTCCCGACAGGCTAAAAGAGACGAGAGCCCATTGAAAAATCGATAGTTTTTGTTCCCTTCTCTCCAATTAGGTTCTCGATTCCCGACTTCGAGCTGATTATGATGAGCCCCATGAAACTCAATAATAAAGAATTCTTGATGGAAATACCCAAGTCGGACCTTCATGTCCACCTCGATGGTTCGCTCCGGCTGGAAACCCTCATCGAGCTGGCGAAGGACCGGAACGTCAAGCTGCCGTCTTACACCGAGTCCGGGCTTCGCGAACTGGTGTTCAAAGACCGGTACGCCGATCTCGTGGACTATCTGGAGGGCTTTCGTTACACCATCGGTGTGCTGCAAGACGCGGAAGCTCTGGAGCGGGTGGCTTACGAGCTGGCACGGGACAACCAGCTCGAAGGCGTTCGCTACCTGGAGGTCCGCTTTGCTCCACAACTGCACCTGAATCGCCGGCTCTCCATGGAAGCCATCCTGGAGAGTGTGTACAAGGGGCTCGAAAAAGCAAAAGAGGAGTTCAACGCTCAGGTTGATGTCGCTTCCGGAACGGAGCCTCCCTTTTACTATGGCATCGTCATCTGCGCCCTGCGGAGCTTCGATGAGAACACCTCGGCGTACTACCGCCACCTGGTCCATATCCACCGGTTCACACCCTATCGGGACGTGGCTGCCATGGCCTCGCTCGATATGGCACGGGCCGCCATCCGCATCCGCAAGGGGCTGAAGATTCCGATCGTCGGTTTCGACCTGGCAGGCAAGGAGGCCGGTTTTCCGGCGGGGTACCACGTGGAAGCCTACCGCTACGTCCACAAGCACTTCCTGCCCAAGACGGTCCATGCCGGCGAGGCTTACGGCCCGCCTAGTATCTTTCAAGCCATCACCGATCTCTATGCCGATCGCATCGGCCACTGCTACCATCTCTTCAGCACCGACCTGATCGAATCGCCCGAGGTGACCGACCGCGAGCGATATGTGGAGGAGTTGAGCCAGTACATCGCTGACCGCCGAGTGACCGTGGAGTGCTGTCTCACCTCGAACATACAAACCATACCCAATTTGAAAGATCTCAAGGATCACGCCGTGGCCAGGATGTTGGATCACAAGATGAGTGTCAGCTTTTGTACCGACAATCGGCTCATCTCCAATACTACGGTGAGCCAGGAGCTGGAGAAGGCTGTGACCCATTTCAGCCTCGATTCCAAGAGACTGCGCGATGTGGTGATAACCGGTTTCAAGCGCTCGTTTTTTCCGGGTACCTACGCCAAGAAGCGCTACTACGTGCGCCAGATCATCAACTACTATGACGAGATTGCCCGGCGTTTCGGCGTCTGAATCGTCTAGATCACCCTGATGGGGACTTATGGAGCACTGTCCCCGGCCGATTTCCCTGGCCCCATTCTGAGCAGCGGAACCGTCGTAAGCAGCCTGCTCTGCTGCCAACGGGATTCTCAACAAATTTGAATCTAACCAGAGAGGGACAGCGCTATAATGCGATGTCCCCTTCACACACCTTTTTGGTATCCTTCTTCTTCGCTTCGGGATTCAATACAGGCATTGGTTCCCCTCGAAACTGCGTTCTATCTCGAAAGGAGGATGTCATGCGTTTATTCAATACTCTCTGCACTCGTCGCGGATCGAGCCGTCAAATTCCGTGGGCGATCGTTCTGATCCTGGCGCTGGCGGCGGGAATTCTGGTTTCCAGCGCACAAGCCGAGACCTTGGGGGTGGCGCCCGACGGCATCGGGTGGCTCGAAGGATTTCCCGGCGGCTACCGTGTGCTGCATCTCAAAGGCGACCATTACCAGATGGGCTTGCAGCACGGCTACCTGATGGCCACCGAGATCCAGGAACACATCCAGGCCTACGTCTACGACTACGCGATTTTTGATCATGGCATGACGCTGGCGCAAATCATGGATATCTGGAACTCGGCCGAGCCCTTCATTCCGCAGCGTTTCAAGGACGAGCTCCAGGGGGTTGCCGACGCCTCCGGTGTGGACCTGGGTGAGCTGCAGGCCATGAATATCCTGCCCATGAGGTATCATTGCAGCGGAATCGCCGTCTGGGGGCGTTGCACGCGCCTTTTGGGCAACGGGCCGGTGCATCAAACACGCAGCCTCGACTACGATCTCGAGATCGGACACACCGTGCATCCCCAGGACAATGCCCTGATCATCCTCCGCGAGCCCGAGAGCTACATCGCGTCGGTCTCGCCTCTCTGGTCCGGCTTCATCGGGACCGTAGGCGGCATGAACGCCGAAGGGATCGCTGTCTCGGAGATGGGCTCGGGTTGCTCGGACGAGAGCTATCACGGGCTGCCCATGACGGTTCGCCTGATCCGCGTGCTGGAGGAAGCCAAGAACCTCAACGAAGCGGTCTCCATCATGACCGAATCGAACGGTACCTGTGGATTTAACTTCCTGGTGACGAGTGGGTTCGAACAAGACGGCCGGGCCATCGAGCTGACACATACGCTCTCCAGCGTCAGCGCTCCCGAGGACCCCGTGGAAGACAACGGTCCCCACTGGCCGATCGAGGACGCCCTGCGCCGTACCAATCACTTCCTCGACTACACCACCGCCGCCACGCAGCGCGACGAGTACGGCTCGCTCGTCAATCCCAAAGACGGCGACTACTTCTCATGGGTCAACTATTATGTCCAGAGCACCTGGATAGATAGCGTGGCGTGGTTCGGCGGCATGAACGCCTACCGCTGCGAAATGATGATGCGCCGCATCTACTCTTTGGGCGATGACATCGCGAAGCTGGTCGGGGAGAGCCTGCCGGTCATGTACCAGGCGGTTTTCTCACCCGGCCTGGGAAAGTTCCGTGTCGCCTACGCTCACGGGCAGGTGCCCGCTCAGCGGTTCCCCTACTTCGAATATGATCTGAACCAGCTCCTTGCGGCTCAGCCTTAAATAGGCTAAAAGAAGCGCTTTTTTGCCGTTATTCGGACCCCTCGTCGAGGTACCGCGAGTCCGGCTCTAGATTGATGGAGGAGATTCCCCTTGAAGATCAAGAGTACCAAGAAGAGCAAAGCACCCAAGGAGTGGTCGATCCAGGATTCGCGGGACCTCTACAATATTCGGGACTGGGCGATGGGTTTTTTCGACATCAACGCCGCCGGCAACGTTGTCGTCTGTCCCAACAAGAACCGCGAGGAGCGGCTCGACCTCAAGGTGATCGTCGACGAGCTCCAGGAGCGGGGGATCCTGCTGCCTTTGATCATCCGCTTCAGCGATATCCTCAAAACCCGTCTGCGCGAGCTCAACGAGTGCTTCCGGGGAGCGATCAAGGAGTGGAAGTTCAAGGGACGTTACCTGAGCGTCTTCCCCATCAAGGTGAATCAGCACCGCGAGGTTCTCGAAGAGATCATTACCGCCGGCCGGCATTTCGGTTTCGGGCTGGAGGCCGGAACCAAACCGGAGCTCCTGCTGGCGATCTCCTTCATGGAGGATCAGAAGGGGCTGATCGTCTGCAACGGCTACAAGGATGACGATTACATCAAAGCCGCCCTGATGGCCACCAAGGTGGGCAAAAAGGTCATCCTCGTCGTGGAAAAGCTCACCGAACTCCCCAAGATCATCGCCGCGGCCAAGAAGTTGAAGGTTCGGCCCAGCATCGGCATTCGGCTCAAACTCACCGCCCGAGGGAGCGGCAAGTGGGAGAGCTCCGGTGGGGACACCTCCAAGTTCGGCCTCTTCGTCTTCGAGGTGATCAAGGCCGTGGAGATCCTGCGCAAGCACAAGATGCTCAAGTGTCTCAATCTGATCCACTTTCATCTAGGATCGCAGGTCACCTCGATCCAGTCGATCAAAAACGCGCTCACTGAGAGCTCCAGGATCTTTGTGGAGCTGCATAAGATGGGCGTCAAGATCGAGTACTTCGATGTAGGCGGCGGGTTGGCCGTGGACTACGACGGCTCCAAGACCAATTTCCCCTCGTCGAGCAACTACTCGATGGCGGAATACGCTTCCGACGTGGTTTACACCATCGGCGAAGCCTGCGCCGAGGTGAAGAGCCCATGTCCTACGATCATCTCGGAGAGCGGACGGTCGATCGTAGCGCCCCACTCGATCCTGGTCTGCGAGGTGCTTGGTGTGAGCGAGGTGGGGGCGCCTTCCGTGTCGGTCACCCTGGACAAGAGCACCAATCCGATCGTCGAGGAGCTGGTGGAGTGCAGCAAGAGTGTGACGCGCAAGAATTTCCAGGAGGTCTATCACGACATCCTGCAGATCAGGGAGGAAGCCCGCAGCCTCTTCAATCTCGGTTATCTCTCTCTCGAGGAGCGCGCGCAGTTCGAAAGCCTCTTTTACGGGACGTGCCGCAAGATCGCCCGTGTCATCGAAGATCTCGAGTACATCCCCGACGAATTCGAAGGGCTCGAGCGCTTTCTGGCCGACACCTATTTCTGCAATTTTTCGGTCTTCAAGACGCTCCCCGATCACTGGGCCGTGAAGCAGCTCTTTCCTATTCTGCCGCTACACCGCCACAAGGAGAAGCCCACCCGCCAGGTGACTCTCGCTGATATCACCTGCGATTCCGATGGCAAAGTGGATCAGTTCATCGATCTGCGGGATGTGAACGACTTTCTGCCCTTGCACAACTTCAAGGAGAGCGAGCCCTTCTACCTGGCGATCTTCCTGATGGGTGCCTACCAGGAGGTGCTCGGTGATTTTCACAATCTTTTCGGCGATGTGAACACGGTGCACATTTCCATGCTCGAGGACGGCCACTACAACATCGACAAGCTGATCCACGGCGATCACGTGGAAGAGGTCCTGGGATATGTGGACTATGACCGCGCCATGCTGGTCAACCGATTCCGCAAGGCGCTCGAGAAGAGCGCCCGCGAGAAGAAGATCACCTTGAGGGAGGCGGCGGCCTTTCTCAAGTCGTTCGAGCGTTATCTGGAGGGTTACACCTATCTGGAGGGTTGACGCGGGGAGCAGCGCCGACAGTGGAGCATCGAAGGACGATGAAGAGTGAATGTGAAGAAGCGATCCGTAACGTCGTGGAGCGGCAGGGGCGGCTGGTGGTGCTGACCGGCGCCGGCATCTCCGCCGAATCCGGCATTCCCACCTTTCGCGGCCCCGAGGGATACTGGACCGTAGGGGCCAGGGAGTACCGTCCGGAAGAGATGGCCACCTTCGCCATGTTCTCCAGCGAGCCGCGCGAAGTCTGGCAGTGGTATCTCTACCGCCTCGGCGTCTGTATGAAGGCCGAGCCGAACGCCGGCCACGAGGCCGTGGTCGAGATGGAGAGGATCTTCGGTGATCGGTTTCTGCTCATCACGCAGAACGTGGACGGCCTTCACCTGCGGGCCGGCAACTCGCCCGATCGCACCTTCCAGATCCACGGCAACATCTCCTGGATGCGCTGCTCCGTGGATTGCACCGGTGAGGTTTTCGCACTGCCCGACATGGTGCGCCCCAAAGCCAAGGACGAGCTTTTGACCGGTGCCGAGGAGAGCGCGCTCACCTGCCCGCGCTGCGGCAGCCGCAGCCGCCCGCACGTGCTCTGGTTCGACGAATGCTACGACGAGGCGCACTACCGCTTCAACAGCTCGCTCGAAGCCGCGGTCAACGCCGATATGCTGCTCATCGTCGGAACTTCGGGCGCGACCAATCTGCCGATGCAGGTTGGGAGCGCCGCCGCCCAGCGGGGAGCGCTGCTCATCGACGTCAATCCCGAGCCCAATCCCTTCTCGGCCATGGCGGAACGTTCCGGCGGATTCTTCTGCCAGGGGGGCGCAGGGGCGATCCTCTCGGAAATGGTCGCGATTTTGAGGGGCTAACGCGCTGGATCGCATCGCATCGAGGACCTGAATTGTCCGGGGGGCATTCATGCCAGTTTTCATCGAATGGATCGAGAACGACACGCTGCAGCGCGGCACCTTGAAGAAAGAGGACAAGGGCAAAATCCAGGCGGTGTCCCTCACGGGGCGCAGCCTCTCCTTGCGCTCCAAGCGCTTTCACCTGCGCCATCAGGGCGCAGGCGAGGCTGAAGCCTTTTTCGCCGCTGTCGACCGCGAAGCCGCCGAGATCGACATGGAGCTGCTCCATGAGGCGGTGGAAGCAGGTGGAACCTTCAACTGCCAGGAACTGGCCGTCTCTTGGTTCAGCCAGGAGCCTCCCGCGAGCAGCCAGATTTCGGCGATGCTAGGGGCGTGTCTCGGCGGAGCGCCCTTCTTCAAGGTCGACTCCTCGTCGGGGCGCGTGATGGCCGCCACTGAAGATGCCATCGGAAGCTGGCGCCGGAAGCAGGAAGCGCGGCGGCGCGAGGATGAGGAACGAAGGATGCTGGCCGCCGAATTGCGCGCCTGCGTCGCAGGTGGGGACGCAGGCGTTGAGAGCGCGCCTGGAGAGGGACCGCGCCTGGGCGATGAAAAACTCTGGAAGCGCATCGAAGAGCATCTGCTTGCGCAACTGCTCGCCGGCGAGGCCAAGGAGCGCGCGGGGCGCTGGCCAGCGCTGACCGCCGCGCTCCGTGAGCAGGCCGCTGAAGCCGAGTCCTTCCGCGACGCTTTCGCACGAAAGGTGCTCGCGCGGCGCGGCCGCCTGCCTTCGGCGTACACCATCCAGATGAAGCGCTTCCACCGCTCCTTCTATCGCCAGAAACCGCAACCCGAGCTCGACTTCACACCAGGCCACGATCTCTGCCCAACGGTGCCCGAAGAGGAGCTGGCGCGGATTGCGGCTCACCTCGAACAGGCCTTACCCGGGCTGCCCGGCTCCCTTCACAACACGATTTTCAGCGTTGACGACGAGACCACTCAGGAGATCGACGACGCCCTCTCGGTGGAGGACCTGGATGCTGAACGCTTTCGCGTGGGGGTGCACATCGCGGCGCCTGGCATCTTCATCCCCGAGGAGAGCCGCACCCACGAGTTGGCCTGCGCCCGGGCCACGACGGTCTACCAGCCCGATCTCAAGTGGCCTATGCTGCCGAAAGCGTTGATCGAGCTCTTCACCCTCGCCGAAGGGCGCGAGGTGCCGGCTGTGAGCGCTTACTACACCATCTCCAAGACGGGATTCGAGGTGCTCGACGTGGATCTTCGACTGGAGCGTATCGTGCCGACACGCAACCTGAGCTACCAGAAGATCGATGACGCCCTCGAGGGCGGCTTCTTCCCCGATCTGGAGCTGATCCGGCGCGATCCCGGCAAGGTGATGGCCTGGTTGGATCGCGATGTGAGGGACTTCCCCTGGGAGCGCCGCAATGACCTGCCACCGGCCGTCGAGGGGGCGATCGATCTCCTGGTTCCGCTGGCGCGTTATCTCTTCGTCGGCCGGCAGAAGGCCGGCACCCGTCTGTTCTACCGTCGCGAGCACAAGATCCATGTCTTCGCCGATGGCCGCGTGAGCGTGACCGAACGCCGGCGCAACAGCCTCATCGAAGGGATCGTGACCGAGCTGATGATCCTCAACAACCATCGCATGGCCAGCCTCCTGGCCGAGTCCGAGATCCCGGCGATCTACCGGACACAGCGCCTGCTGGGATCGGCGGGGCGCGGCCAGGCTGCGCGCACCAAGGCGGATCTCACCGTCAATCCGCGCGAGCACGTGGGGCTCGGGGCATCATTCTACTGCTGGACAACGTCACCGCTGCGCCGCTACTCCGATCTGATCAACCAGCGGCAGCTCGGCAGCGTCATCGGGGGGGCTCTGCCGCTCTTCGACAATCCGTCAGAGCTCCTGGTGCGGGCCAAGAAGATGGAGTTTCAGAACGACATCGCCTACCGTCACCAGAACCACATGGAGCGTTACTGGGTCCTCAAATACCTGGAGCAGGAGAGCGGCCTCGGAGGTTTTCCGGTGACCATCCACCGCCGGGACGAGGAGGTGAAGATCGCCTTTGAGAAGCTGCCGTTGAGGTTGACGCGACACGTCAGCGAGGTGCGGAAGACCGGAGGGTTGGCTCTCTTTCATCCCCAGAGCTTCGATTTCTACGAACTCCAGGTGAGCGGCACACTGAGTGACCGGGAGGCCGCCGAGGGTAACGGGTCTGGCACCGACGATGTGGGTGCCGATGATGCCAATGACGCCGGCGATCAACCGGCGCCGGCGGGCTAGTGCTCGAAAAAAATTCCAGGTTAAGCTCTCGGTTCGGCCAGCTTCGCGTACACCTCCAGGGTGCGTTCGGCGGTCTGCCGCCAGGTGAACCGCGCGGCGCGCCGCAGTCCGCGCTGACTGAGGGTCTTGCGCAGTTTCTGCTCTTCGAGCAGCCGGCACAGGGCTTCGGCGATGGCGTCGGTATCGGTGGGATCGACGAGCAGCGCCGCGTCCCCCGCCACCTCGGGATTGGCGGAGAGGTTTGATGTGATCACCGGCGTTCCGCAGGCCATCGATTCTACGATCGGAATGCCGAATCCCTCATAGAGTGTGGGAAACATGAAAGCCTCGGCTCCCGAGTAGAGCGCGGGCAGGTGTCGCCCGGGCACGTATCCGAGGGTCTTGACCGACCGCGTGAGACCTTTCTCTTCCAGCGTCTTGCGCACCTTGTCCCCGCCGTAGGTCTGCTTTCCCGCCAGAACAAAATTGAGATTGCGCCGCAGTCCCGCCGGGAGCCGCCGGAACGCCTCCAGCATGCGCAGCAGGTTTTTGCGGGTCTCCAGGTTTCCCACGAAGAGGATGTAGGGACCTGCGATGCCGTGGCCGCGCAACGTCGCAATCGCCTCGTCGCCGGGGACCGGCCGGAAGATCGGATCGACTCCCAGCGGGATGACATCGATCTTGTCCTCGCTCACGCCGAGCCGCTCCACGATGTCGCGCCGTGTCGACTGCGAGACGGCGATGATCCGACCGGCTTGCCTGGCGAGTCTTCGATAACGATCGACCTTCTTCTTGATGAATGCCGGGTCGGCGAAGTCGGTGCTGATCATGGCGAAGAGATCGTGGAGCGTGGCCACTTTTTGGGGGCCGCGGAAGGCGGGCAGCCGTGCGTCGAGGCCGTGAAAGACGTCGATGTTGCGCGGAAAGAGGAAGTTGAAGGGCTCCTGAATGATCTTGAGGCGGAAGTTGTCCTGCTCGACGGTGTGGAAGAATCTCTTCTTTTTCAGTCGCGAGAGACGGTAGCAGAGATAGTAGCGGTGACCGCCTTTCGACTCGGCAAGAGCGTTGACCAGGTGGTAGGCGTATTCACCGATACCCGTTCGGTGTGCTCTCGCTATACAGGAGACATCGAGCGCTATCTTCATCTCCGTCTGGACTCCCGCCACATTATCTCTGATCGTTGGTCCGACCCCAAGTCCTTCTCCGAAGAGCGAAAAGGATCCTTCTTAGCTCATGAATCCCCGGACCAAATGGCCTATAATACACGGTTTCGATGTTGCGAATCGAGGGACTTTCGATGGCAGAGAGGAAAAGGTTCGAGATCTCCCCGTGGATTTCTGCTGCGATCGCGCTGACTCTCACCGCCGGCCTCATGATGGCCTGCTCGGCGCCGCACACCGCGCCCCCAGCCCCGACCGATTACGACCGGCGGCTGGCGCCGGGTGAGCGCGCGCTCGAGCGTGTCCGCAACCCTGCCGACTACCCCGATTTCGCCGCCGGCTATCACGATCTCGCCGCGCTCGAGAAAGCCGTTGACGGATCGCTGAGCTTTCTCGCCAAGCCGTCGTCGCGGCAGGCGTATCCACTGGATGGGATCACACACTCCAGGGTCCGGCGTAGCCTGGAGGTCTTCCGCGACGACCTCCAGCGGTCCAGGTCGGGCCGGGAGCTCGCCGAACGCGTGAGGAAGCATTTCGTTGTCTACCGCTCGGTGGGCTGCGACGGCCTGGGAACGGTTCGCTTTACCGGTTACTGCGAGCCGGTGCTGCGCGCCAGCCTGCACGAGACCGACCGCTTCCGGTATCCGCTCTATCGACTGCCTTCCGATCTGGTCAAGGATCCCGACGGAACGATCCGCGGACGGCGTACCGCCGCCGGAGTCGAGCTGCCCTACTACACCCGCGAGGAGATCGACACCGACGGAATCCTGCAGGGGCGCGGCCTCGAGCTCGTGTGGCTCGATCACCTTCTCGATGTCTACGTGATCCATGTCCAGGGATCGGCCAGCCTGCTGCTTCCCGATGGATCGATCTTCAAGGTGGGCTACGCCGGGAAGAACGGCCGGCCTTATTCCAGCCTCGGTCAGGCGCTCGTGGCGGCGGGGCGTCTCGATGCGCACGACGCGTCTCTGGACCGCATCCGGGCCTATCTCGACGACCATCCCGGCGAGCTCTCCACCTTTCTGAACAAGAACCAGTCCTATATTTTCTTCACCCGCACCGAAGGCGGCCCCTTCGGATCGATCGGCGTCCAGGTCACCCCGTACTGCTCGATCGCCACCGACAAGGCGATTTTTCCGCGCGCGGCGCTCACCTTCATCGAGACCGATCTCCCCGCCGGGACGGGGCAGGGCAGGGTGACGTCGAAATCCTACCGTGGTTTCGCGCTCGATCAGGACGCAGGTGGTGCGATCCTATCGGCCGGCCGCGTCGACGTGTTCATGGGAACCGGCGCCGAGGCCGAGCTCCTGGCCGGCAGGACACGCTCCGATGGGTCGCTCTACTACCTTTTCGTCAAGGATACGGCTCTCGACTAGCGGCGCTCCCGGTTGTGACGTGGCGTGGGCGAATACTCCGAAAATTAACTTTAAACGACCCGCCTCTTCAGTTTGAATAATGGCTCTTCTGGTCGAAAACGCCTGTACTCCTTCAGGTCTCCCTCCAGATGCTCCTTGTCAACCGCTCTCCGCCCGGCGTTCAACGGCTTCCTAATTCAGGCTAGACCCTCAAAGGATCCCGATTCAGGAGATCTACGGCACTGTCTCAGCCGAGGCACCGGGCGGAATCCGCGATGATATCGCCGGCGGAACGCAAGAGGATCCGGAGATTGATGCAACAACGCAGCCAGTCGGGATGCATGTGCGATCGAAGCAGGCGTTCATGAATGATCCGGGCAAACACGAGTCAGAAAGAGCACGTCATGGAAAAGTGGATTTGTACGGTATGCGGCTGGGAATACGATCCGACCGTGGGAGACCCGGCGAATGCTATCGAACCGGGAACCGCCTTTGAGGATATACCCGATGACTGGGTCTGCCCCGTCTGTGGTGTGGATAAGACCAGCTTCGAGAAGAGCGACTGATCGATCCACATCCCGTCTACATGCGTCGCTGAGCACACGAGGCGCGAGGCGCAGGGCACGCCCTTCCCTCGGTGAGGCTCCTCGCGGCTATGCGGGGGCAACGAACCTGACGGCCATCGCGCCGGGACAGGTCCGGAGGTGGTTCATCGAAGGAACCCCGAAGTCTTGAGAACGATCAGGGTGAGCTGTTATACTTTCTCGATTGAACTCTGTGCGCGTAACGAGGCCTTTTATGGAGAAGACCTATGACCACTATGACCCCTAAAGAAATCGTAGACTATGCCATCCAGCGCGAGATAGAGGCTGCGTCCTTTTACCGTCGTGTGGCCGACATGCAGAAAAAAGAGCATGTCAAAGAGATGTTCCTCGACTATGCCAAGGAGGAGGACCGTCACAAAGAGCTCCTCGAGAGCCTCGATTTCAGCAACATCGAAACGATGGAGGTCAAAAAGATCCCCAATCTCAAGATCAGCGACCACCTCGTCGAGATCGAACCGCACACCGACATGGACTACAAGGAAGCGCTCATCCTCGGCATGCAGAAGGAGAAAAAGGCCTATCAGCTCTACATGGGGCTGGCCGCAAGCACCGACAATCCTGAGATCAAAAAGCTTTTCTCCAGGCTGGCCCAGGAAGAGGCTTCTCACAAGCTCTATTTCGAAACCCTCTACGACGACTTCATCCTGCAGGAAAACTGATTCCATCGGGAGGAGGAGCGCGCGGCTGACAGGCGGGAGCCACGTTTCCGCCTGCACGCGTGATCTTGCGCATTTATAACGACAGCCGCGGCGGCGAGCACGGCGGGTGAGCGACCGGACCCAGGTCGCTCCCACCTGTTGCCGGCCGCACCGAAGACTGCAACCGAGGAGACCATGAGAGAGATCGAGCTCGCCAAAGGCATCTATTGGGTGGGGGTTGTCGACTGGAACGTGCGCAACTTCCACGGCTATTCCACGCCGCGCGGAACCTCATACAACGCCTATCTGGTGATCGACGACAAGATTGCGCTCATCGATTCGGTGAAGGGCGCCTATGCCGAAGAGCTGCTCACCAACATCCGACGTTACGTGGATCCCGCCAAAATCGACTATGTGGTCTCCAACCATGCCGAGCCCGATCATGCCGCCGCGATCCCGGTGGTCATGCAGGCGGCCCCCAAGGCCACCCTCGTCGCCTCCGCCAAGGGCCATGAGGCGCTGCGGCTCCATTTCGGTGCCGACGTCGATCGCTGGTCGACGCGAACCGTGAAGACCGGCGAATCGATCGCCCTGGGCCGAAGGACACTCGAGTTCATACTCACACCGATGGCGCACTGGCCCGATTCGATGTTCACCTACCTGTCGAATGAGAAGATCCTCTTCTCCATGGACGCCTTCGGCCAGCACATCGGATCGGTGGAGCGCTTCGACGATGAGCTGGGCAAGGCCACAGCGCTTCAGGAAGCCCGCACCTACTACGCCAACATCCTCATGTATCTGACGCGACCGGTTCAGAACGCCTTGAAGGCCGCGGCGCATCTCGATATCGAGCTGCTCGCAACCAGCCACGGTGTAATGTGGCGCTCCTACATCGCCGAGATCGTGGAGCGTTATCAAAAATGGGTGGCAGGCGAGGCCGACGTAAGGGCGTGCATCGTCTACGAGACCATGTGGAACTCCACGGAGAAGCTGGCCATGGCCATACTCCAAGGGCTGGAGACCGAAGGAGTACCGGCCCGCGTTTTCCGTCTGGACCGTTCGGACATTACTACGATCGCCTCGGAGATCCTCGACTGTCGGGGGCTCCTCGTGGGATCGTCGACGATCAACAACGGCATGCTGCCGCCGGTGGCGGGATTTCTGGCCTACATGAAGGGGCTGCGCCCGGCGCGCAAGAAAGCCGCCGTGTTCGGATCCTACGGGTGGGGCAAGGGAGCGTGCAAGGCAATGCTCGGCGAGCTCGAGGCCACCGGTATCGAGATTACCCATCCCCCGTTCGAGGTGCGGTACATCCCCTCCGAGGACGATTTGGCCCGGGCCTTTGAGCTGGGCCGGGAGTTCGCCGGTCAGCTCCGTTGACTTTTGAGAGAGCGGCACACCGGCCACGGCGCTGTGCGCTTTGAACCGGCCGGATCCCCACCGGCCGCGAGAGGTTCGGCGCCGTCGACGGTTCGGTCCGATCTGCGGCCTGTCTCGGAGCGGCCCGATCTTCCGGTAGAAATCACGTAAGGAATCACCAAGAAAACACGCCCTTCGCCTCCCTTCCCGATGGCTACCCGATTTTTAATGCCTTGCTCACCGCAACCTAACGGCGGAGTGTCTTTATCACAATCTCTATGTGCACTCTCTCTGTGCCGCTTCCGCGAGCTTCTCCTGTAAGGGAGCTTTTCTATTGACAGGAACGTCCTCAGATGGAGTATGACTCCTCTCGGAAGCAGGTCTATAATGGGATATCTTGATAGGGCCTCCACGTGGTGGCAGACCGTTCGAAGCCAGGGCGATTCGATATCCCGGGACGCTGAGCAAGGCGCTATCGACAGTCCGTCATACGCGCAATGAAGAACGGCCGTCCCAAACGCAATGAAAAACGGCCGTCATACGCGCAATGAAGGACGGCTCCTGCGGGACGGCGCATTGCTCGGAACAAACAGGCAGTAACACATCCGAACAGGTGGTGCCATGTCTTTGCACCTGCGACAGGACATCGAGAAGCTGAAGAAGATGTTCCTGGCTCTCAGCGCTATGGTCGAGGAAAGCGTGCTCGAATCGATCAGAGCGTTTCAGACGATCGACACCGAACGAGCCCAGCAGGTCATCGACCGCGACATCGAGATCGACAGGATGGAGATCGAGGTGGAGGAGTGTTGTCTCAGGATCCTGGCACTCCATCAGCCCTTTGCGATCGATCTGCGCTTCATCGTGGCCGTTCTGAAAATCAACAACGGCCTCGAGAGGATCGGCGACCTAGCAGCCAACATCGCCGAGCTGACCGTTTCCATGAGTCCTCTGGCTCATTTCGATATGCCACAAGACCTGGAGGAGATGGCAGCGCGGGCCCGGGCGATGCTCAGGACCAGCCTCGACGCTCTCGTCAACCTGGATACATCTCTGGCGCGAACCGTTTTCGCCGAAGATGACCTGGTCGATGCTTATCTCCTGAAGATCTATCACTATATGAAGCAGCAGATCCGGGAGAAGCCGGAAAACCTGAAGTGTACGATGTACCCGCTCTTCGTGTCGCGGCACCTGGAAAGGATTGCCGATCTGGCCACCAACATCTGTGAAGATCTGATCTATATGGTAGAAGGCAAGATCGTGCGGCACGGGGGACAGGAGATCGATGCGGGATCGTTGAATTCCCGAAAGTGATGGGCGTTTGGCGCAGAGGGCAGGCCCATCCAGCGCCGAGGCTCGAGAGGACCTGCTCGGCGGAACCGGGCTCGAAACGACCGATCTCGTGCGGTCTTCAAACTTCGGATGATCCTGAAGCGAAGGAAAGGATTTCGATGAGTAAAGAAAGGATTCTTCTTGTTGAAGACGAAGAAGATATCTTGGAGCTCGTTCGTTACAACCTGAGCCGGGAAGGTTTCACCGTCACCCCAGTCGCCTCCGGAGAAGAAGCTCTCACGATCCTCAAGGAAAAGGTCTACGATCTGGTCCTGCTCGATCTCATGCTTCCAGGGATCGATGGCCTGGAGATCTGCAGGATATTGAAGAGCGATGCCGCGACCAAAGACGTGCCCGTCGTGATGCTTACCGCCAAGAGCGAGGAAGCCGACATCGTCGCCGGTCTCGAGTTGGGCGCCGACGATTACATCACGAAGCCTTTCAGCCCCCGGGTCCTGAGCGCCAGGGTCAAGGCCGTGCTGCGCCGCCGCGCCGCTCCGGTTGTCGATGAATCCGCGGCGCTCAACCTCGATAGTTTGATGATCCACCCCGGGCGTCACGAGGTGCATGTGGACGGCAAGCCGGTGAAGCTGACACTCACCGAGTTCCGCATTCTGCATCTGCTGGCCAGAAGACCGGGATGGGTTTTCAGCCGCTATCAGATCATCAACAATGTTCAGGGCGAAGACCACATCGTGACCGATCGCTCGGTCGACGTCCAGATCGTGGGCCTGCGTAAAAAGCTCGGCTCGGCCGGCAAGCGGATCGAGACGATCCGCGGCGTGGGGTATCGCTTCAAGGAATGAGAACGCCGGAGAAGAGGCAGCATATCGGGGAGTAGGGAGTGGCGCGGAAACGGCTTCTGTGGCAGTTTTTTCCTTACTATCTGATCATCTCGCTGTTCGCCTTGCTAGCCGTCGTTTTGTACGCCTCGCAATCGCTCAAGGATGTCTACCAGCGGGAAGTGTCCGGGGATTTGGCCATCCAGGCCTGGGTCGTTGGCTCCCAATTCAGGGGCTCGGAGCTGCTCTCGCAGAGGGCGGAAATCATGAGCACCTGCCGGGAGCTGAGAGCGAGTCTGTCCACCCTCAAAACTCCCACGCGCTTTTCGGTGATCGATCTCGACGGCCGCGTGATCGGGGACTCCCGGGTCGAGCTCGACCTGCTGGATCCGCAGAGCAATCAACGCGAGTTCATCGAGGCGCTGAACCTGGAACCGGCTCGAGCAAAGCAGGCAGATCCCTGGGGTAAGGACACGCGTTTCTGTTATTTCGCCAGCAAGGAGATGGTCTTCATCGCGGTGGCGATCAAGTCGGGCGAGGGGGCCGACATCGGGGTTGTGCGTGCCGCCGTGCCGTTGGATTCGATCAACGCGGCGCTGTCCGACGTGTATGTGAAGATCGTGGTGGGGGGGATGATCATCGCCGTCCTGGCCGCGATCCTGAGCCTGGTGGTGTCCCGCCGCATCAGCCGGCCGCTGGAACAGATGAAGAAGGGGGCCGAACGGCTTGCGAAGGGCGATTTGACCTACCGTTTTGCGGTCCCCGATACTCTCGAGTTTGGAAGCCTCGCGAAGGCCATGAATCAGATGGCCACCCGCCTCTACGAGAGGATTCATACCGTGGTCAAGCAGCGCAACGAGCAGGAGGCCGTGCTCGCCAGCATGGTCGAGGGTGTGTTGGCCGTCGACGGCGATGAACGGCTGATCAACATGAACAAAGCCGCCAGCCGTTTGATCGGGGTGGTTCCCTCCGAGCTCAAAGGGCGCAGCATCCAGGAGATCGTGCGCAACAGCGAGCTGCAGCGCTTCGTGACGCGCGCGCTGAACAGTGAAATCCCCGTGGAGGGCGAGCTGATTCTGGGGCTCGAGCGTGATCGTTTCGTGCAGGCTCACGGCACGATTCTGCGAGGTGCCGACGGTACGCGGTTCGGAGCGCTCGTGGTCTTCAACGATATCACCAGGCTGCGAAAACTGGAGAACGTGAGGCGCGAGTTCGTGGCCAACGTGTCACACGAGCTCAAAACCCCGATCACCTCGATCAAGGGCTACGTGGAGACTCTGCTCGAGGACACGAATCCCGACCCCGCCGATACCAAGCGCTTCCTGGCGATCATCGCGAAGCACGCCGATCGTTTGAACGCGATCATCGATGACCTCTTGAGCCTATCGAGGATCGAACAGGAGGAAGAAAAGCAATCGATCGCCCTCGAAGACTGCTCGGTGACCGACGTGCTGCAGGGTGCAATCCGTGTCTGCGAGACCAATGCTGTGGCCCGGGAGATCACCATCGAGCTGAGCTGCCCCGACGACCTCACGGCCAGGATGAACGCCCCGCTCCTCGAGCAGGCCGTGATCAATCTGGTGGACAACGCCACCAAGTACAGCAATCCGGGCAGTCAGGTCCGCGTTACCGCAGAGCGCGAGGGTTCGGTAGTCGTGATCGGCGTGCGCGATCACGGCCGCGGGATCGCCAAGGAGCACCTACCGCGCATCTTTGAGCGGTTCTATCGCGTGGACAAGGCCCGTTCCCGGAAGCTGGGTGGAACCGGGTTGGGTTTGGCCATTACCAAACATATCATCCAGTCCCATGGCGGTCAGATCTCGGTGAGCAGCGAACCGGGTTGGGGAAGCCTTTTCACCGTCCAGTTGCCGGCCTACTGAGCGCAACTGGTAATTGTGTCTTTGTGCTCGTATTATCTGGGAGGCTCGATCGTGATTCAGCCGGGTCGAGCGCTCTGGTCTTTTAGACTGAAGTTCCTGAGGACGGTGGCGGTTAAAGTGCGTAATAACAGTGCGTTAAGTCTGTTGCCATCTGCATAGACTGGGTACAACGTTAAGAAGCGGTTAAATTCTCACATCAAGTAAATCCAGAGC
>Ga0190284_1000041_pt1 | contig 110789 bp, 81 predicted proteins | sample 48691812_MG_FD_161668 | JGI IMG/M metagenome (GOLD analysis project Ga0190284, IMG submission 161668) | Hydrothermal vent microbial mat bacterial communities from Southern Trench, Guaymas Basin, Mexico - 4869-18-1-2_MG | ecosystem: Environmental > Aquatic > Marine > Hydrothermal vents >... | reverse complement strand
ACATTTCTGTTTCCTCCTACACAGTTGCAACACTCGATATGAGTGGCTGGTTAAACCTTACTCAGCGAGGACTTACACCTCGCAAGAAGTGCCAAGCTTACTTGGCGCACAACCGGTCGGGCTACGGCTAGGGTGATTGCGATCGCATGGTCGGTGCCGTACGCTCGCCGGTCTCATCTTCAATAGAGGGCGAGCCTATGAATGAGATGCGCGAGAACTGATCCTCGACGGGAGTGGATGGAGCAATCGGCAGGCGGATTCACGCCAGATCGCCCCGTGTCGCCCTCCCTCGCCGTGGGAAGACTCTTGGTTCATCGTCATCACGAAGCCGCCATCACACAATCCTTATCTTGTCGGATATTCCGGTCGGGCTACGGATGGGGTGATTGCGGTCGCACGGTCAGCGCTGTGCGCTCGCCGGTCTCATCTTCAATAGAGGGCGAGCCTATGAATGAGATGCGCGGGAACTGATCCTCGACGGGAGTGGATGGAGCAATCGGCAGGCGGATTCACGCCAGATCGCCCCGTGTCGCCCTCCCTCGCCGTGGGAAGACTCTTGGTTCATCGTCATCACGAAGCTGCCATCACACAATCCTTATCTTGTCGGAAATTCCGGTCGGGCTACGGATGGGACCACAGGAGGAGCAGGGCTGTGGTACGAGCGGCGGTCGTGGCTCTCCACGGGGAGGAGATCCACAAGTCTCGGTGCAGCAGTGAACTCGCGGATCGTCGGTGGGCGTCGATCGGAGCAATCGGGCGGTGATCGCTGTTCGCAGGTGCGTCGGCGCCCTCCCTAAACCGGTCGGGCTACGGACAGTGCCGCGGTATGGGTACGGTGCTCAGATGAGCTGCCGGGTCGGGCTATGGATGGCCGTGGCGCGTGCGGTGGGTGATGGCAAACGCGGGCGGTCAGTCGCGCATCGTCGTGCTAGCGCCTGGCTACCATCATTTCAGTACCTTCGAACGGATTGCTACGGCACCGTATTCCGGCAATGGCAAACGCGGGCGGTCAGTCGCGCATCGTCGTGCTAGCGCCTGGCTACCACCATTTCAGTACCTTCGAACGGATTGCTACGGCACCGTATTCCGGCACCGTATTCCGGCGGGGCTGTGGTACGAGTGCCGGTCGTGGCTCTCCACGGGGAGGAGATCCACAAGTCTCGGTGCAGCAGTGAACTCGCGGATCGTCGGTGGGCGTCGATTGGAGCAATCGGGCGGTGATCGCTGCTCGGATGTGTATCGTCGCCCTCCCTAAATCAGCCGGGCTATGGATGGGACTCTCGAAAAAGCAGGGTGATGGTGTGAGGGTCGGTCGGCGCTCTCCGCTGAGGTCGGCTGTGACACCCCAAGCTGCACCCTCTCTCGGAACAGGTTCGAAGGGTGAAGGGTAATCCTCGACACGGTAAAGCCAGCCCGGCCGCTAGGCCTCCCTACCTACTTCAACGCCTCCGTCTTGGCGGCGTAGAAGTCGCGGTCGAAGCGGAATGCCTGGTGCACATCCTCGGGCAGCTTGGGTTTACCTTCGAGCACCAGGGATGCCACGTTCTTGGCCACTCCCGGCCCCATCATGAATCCCTGACCGCACATTCCGATGGCCAGGATCAGCCCGTCGAGCCCGGCCACACGATCTACGATCGGGATGCCGTCGGGGGTCATGGGGTAGCAGCCGCGCCACACGCGTCGGATAAGAAGATGCTTCAGGCGCGGCACCAGCGAAATCATACGGTTGGCCAGGATCGGCAGGAACTCGGAGATGCTTTCGCGGTTAGTGCCTACGAAGAGATCTTTCGGCGTGTAGCAGAAGATGATCTGTCCCTCGTGGTTCTGGCCGAAGTAGAAGTTGGCCGTCTTGCCCTCGACGCCGGGCCGTAGATCGACGACCAGCGGCTTGAGGAAGTGCTCCACCGGTGCGGAGATGCCGGCCTCGTGCGCATCGGGGATTACAGGAATCTCGATCCCCAGAAACTTCCCATGTTCGCCGGCATCGGCCCCTGCCGCCAGCACGACCGTGTCACAGGAGTAGGTACCCTTGTCGGTCACGACCCCCGTCAGCTTGCCGCCGGTCTTGACATACCCGGTCACCTTCTCGCCGAAGTGATACTCGGCGCCGTTGCGACGCGCCTCGCGCTCAAAAGCCACCGGCGCCAGGAGCGAGGAGATCTGGCCGTCCTCGGGCGAATACGTCCCGCCGCGCAGCCCCTCCCGATTGATGCCCGGCACCAGCGCGTCCACCTCGTCGGGGCCCACCCAGTCGATGTTGAGCCCGAAGCTCTTCTGGATCGGCAGGATCCCCTTGAGGGTTTGCTCCACCGCCTCGGTGTAGACCGGAAAACAGTACCCCCCCGGCTTCCAGCCCACCGAAAAGCCGTACTTCTGCTCCCAGGTGGTAAAGATCTCCAGGCTCTCCAGGCAGGTCATGATCTTGGCGGGATCGGAGTGAGTGGCGCGTACGCCACCGATGGCGGCCTTGTTGTCGCCCTGGCCCGATGCTGCGCGCCGCTCGATGACGAGCACCTTGGCCCCGTCCTGGGCCAGAAAACAGGCCACGGGATTGCCCACGCTGCCCGAGCCCACAACGATCACATCGTAAGTCTTATTGCGATCCGCCACCCTGCTTCTCCTCTTTCTTCACAAAATCACCCAGGTGCATCTCGGCCACCAGAGGCCGCACGGTGGGCAGGGTCACCTCGGAGAGCTCGACACCTTCCGCGCGGAAGAGCCTCAAGATCTGCTCGGTGCACGTCTTGCCGCCACACCCTCCCATGCCGGAGCGCACGATCGCCTTGAGCTGGTTCATGTCACGCACGCCCTCGCGGATCTGCTCCACGATCTCGCTCTTGCGCACGCGCTCGCAGCGGCACACCACGGGATCGTCGTCAATGAGCGCGCTCTCATCCTTCACCGGCTGCCCGTCGCTCGGCTCGCGCACGCGGAACCCCGCAACTTGCAGTTTCTCACCAGCCGGAACCTCCAGCAGCAGCAGCCGGCGGCGGTCTTGGTCCTTGCGCTTGCGCAGCGCAATCACCCGCCCCGTGCCGACCACCCCCCCCACCATGTCGGTGGTCACCACCTCCTGCCCCAGAGGAATGTCACGGTCGATGAACTCAAAGGGAAGCATGAGCAACGCCGTCTCGCCGGTGGGATCGTAATCGTTATACACCAGGTTGATCGCCAACCCGGGGCAGGCCAGCACGCAGCAGCCGCACCCCACGCACCCTTCCGTATACTCGGGCAGCGCCATGATCGATCCTGGCATCTTGATCAACCCGTGCGGACAGGCTTCCAAGCAGGGGTTGCAGGGGATCTCCTGCACGCAGCGGATCACCGGGAAAACCGGCTCGTCGCGATCCTGCACCTCGAGCGGCTCGCTGGGGCCGGGCTTGCTGCGAAGGATCTCCGCCATCGGCGCCCACTCCTCGGGGATCGGCACGTTCATGCCCAGGTCGCGCGCAATCACGCGCCCCGTGATCTTCCCTGAGAAGATCGCCGCAGAGGCCTCGGCGATCTCGTCGGCGTCGCCGGCGGAGTAGACATGCATGCCATACTCGCGCGCCTTCTGCAGCAGCTCGTCCACCGGAGAGAGCCCCACGGCGATGAGCAGGGTATCGATCTCGAAGGAGCGCGCTGTGCCTGGCAGCGGATTGAAGTTCTCGTCGATGGCGGCGATCGTCACGCGCTCCACGCGCTCATCCCCCTCGGCACGCAGCACCGTGTGCGAGGTCCACACAGGAACCCCCAGCCGCCGGATCTTGTCCTCGTGCACTTTGTAGCCACCGCAGCGCGGCAGCGCCTCCACCAGGCCGACCACGTCGATGCCAGCTTGCAGGGCGTGATACGCCCCGATGAGCCCCACGTTGCCGCCGCCGATCACAAACAGTCGCTCGGCGCAGCGCACCAGGTCGCGGTTGACCAGCGTCTGGAAAGCACCGGCCCCGTACACGCCGGTGAGCGCGCTGCCAGGAAAGTTGAGACTCTTCTCGCGAGCGCCGCTGGCCACCAGGATCGATTCGGGCCGCACCAGACGATATCCCTCGGGGGTCGCAACCCCGATGATGCCATCGTTGAAGAGGCCCACCGCGGTGGAGTTGAGCCATACCTTGACCGAGGGCATCCTTACCACCTCATCGGACAAGTAGTGGCCGATATCAACGCCCCGCGTGCCGGCGTAGCAGTCGGCCACCGAACCGAAGAAGTTGTGCGTCTGCAGGCTCAGCTTGCCACCCAGCTCGTGTTTGTCGTCGACGATCAGCACGCCGATTCCCAGCCGCCCCAGTTCGATGGCCGCACAGATGCCTGCCGGCCCGCCGCCGATGATCAGCACCTGGATCTGGAAGTGATCCACGTCGGGCGAAGTGGTTTCGACTTCGGCATCGCCCAGCACCGGGCGCCCGTTGCAGCTCGTCACCTGCATCCCAGGGGTCACCGGCACCATGCACGACTTCACCGGCCGGCCGTCGGCGACCACCGTGCACTGCGAGCACTGGCCGTTGACACAGAAGATACCCTGGGCGCCGCTGTCCTTGTGATGGTGCCCGAAGACGGAGATCCCCGCGGCATACAGCGCTGAGGAGATCACCTCCCCGCGGCGCGCGTGCAGAGTGCGACCGTTGAAGGTGAATGTAATCTCCGGCGCCGGCAGCGGCGGGAGGATCGGGTGTTCGGCGATGCGCTTCTGTTTGGTCTCTTCCATCATGCCACCGTCTCTTTCGAGGCAGCCCTGAGGGCTGTCTGAAATGCCATGTCGAATCCGGTCCCGTCGTCGATCGCGGTCCACCAGGCGCCTTCACGGCGCAGAAGCATGGCCTGCGCTACGTGACCGGGACAGACGAACGGCGCACCGCCGCTCAGAAGCTGTGCGGCGAGATTCACCCGCTCCTGAGGCGAGATCCCGCAGCGGAAACCCGGTTCGATCCCCGCAGGCGCAGCTACGGTGTCGCAGCCGGCCAGTGCGGCGAGGCTCACCACCTCGATTTCACCGTCGACTACCGGCTGGCAGCAGTCGCAGAACGTGATCAGGCGCCGGGCTCCGGCAGCCTTCACATCGGCAGCGGTCATCACCGGACGGGCTGCGATCCCCTTGTTCGCGAGCAGGGCTGCGGCGTCTTCGATCAGGGTGCGCAGACGTGGTTCGGCGACGAGCGGTGCGAGTAAAAGATCGAGAGCCGGTAGATCGCCCAGATAGATCACATTCTCGCAGGCAGGATCCTCAGAGAAGAGCGCCCGCAAGTATTCGGGTAGCTCGGGCTGCAGCGCCTCGTGGTCGAACAACCAACGGATGATCGTGAGAGCGCGATCCAGCCCTATTCCAGGATGCGGCTGCGCCGCGGTGCCAGCCAGCTCGCCTGCCCAAAGGCCACGCCAGCGCAGGGGCGAAGGGGAAAGCTCATCGCAGTAAGCTTCGACCACGCGCGCCGGTCCCTCGATCCCAGAGGGCGGCACGCTGAACCGCGCCCGGCCGGCACCCAGCCCAACCAGGCGGGCCAGACTCTCTACAACCTCCACGCGCTTCGCGACCTGATCTTCACCGGGCCCGTACTCACAGGTATCCTGATCGCGCCCCAGCACCAGAATACCCTCGGCGCCTTGCGCCAAGGTCTCGATCAAATGATCGACGCTCACGCGGGCCACACAAGCCGCTGCAGGTACCGCTTCCGCATCTGCCTCTTCAGCCGCCGTGCCATTGCCGCCGAGCCCCGCCGTCAGTGGTGAGCGCGAGCAGGCGAACACCACGGTTTTGTTCTCGAAGGCAACCGCTCGCCCGGCACGGCTGATACCCGGCTTGGCGGCACTCTCGGCGGCACAAGCAAACTTCAGCAGCGCCGGCGGACAAGCAGGCTGTTCGATAGCGCCGGTGGGACAGGCGCCGGCGCAGAGCCCGCATCCCACGCAGGCCGTCTCGGCGATCGTGGATACGAAGGTCCCGGCGCGGCGCGCCACGACGCGCGGAATCGCCAGCGGACAAACTTCCTCGCACACCCCGCAGCCGCGGCAGATGTTCACGTTCACCCGGCAGGCCGCGATCGGGAAGTCGCGGTTCCAGATCGAGAGCACGCCGTCCTTGCGGGTCAGCTCGATCTCGCCGGTGGGACACACCAGAGCGCACGCGCCGCAGCCGGTGCAGTCTTCACCAACATGGTCGGGACGCGGCCCCACTTCCTTGTGCGATCCGCGGCCCAGCGGAGCGATCGCCGCCGGCCCCAGGTCCTGGCACACGCGCACGCAGAGCCCGCACATGATGCATTTGTCCGCGTCCTCACGCACCGGGAAGGAGGATTGCTCGATCCCCTCGTTGTGCGCCAGCACACGCACCGCCTCGGCATCGGGGCAGCGTGCCAGCAGCATGTCCAGCAGGGTACGCCGCGCGGCAAGCACCCGCTCGGAGCGCGTGAGCACCTCGAGCCCGGGCTCCACCGGATAGAGACACGAGGTCACCAGGCCGGACCACCCCTTCCAGTCGGCACGGGTGATCTCGACCACGCAGAGGCGGCAGGCCCCGGTCGGCTCCAGCGACGCATGCTGGCAGAGCGTGGGCACATCGATGCCCATCGCCCGGATGACCTCGAGGAGCATGGTGCCCTTCGTGACCGACCTCTGCCGGCCATCGATCGTGATGGTGAACTTTTCAGTCATCGTTTCCTGTTTCTTTCAGTTGTCGCGGCTCCGGTGCCGGCGGATCACACGGATCACACCGATCATACCGACGACGCGGTCACGCGATCACCCGGCTCTAATGCGCCTCGACCGCGTCGAACTTGCAGCTCGCCACGCAGATCCCGCAGCGATCGCACAGGCTCTCGTCGATCACGTGCAGCTCCTTCTTGGCGCCGGTAATCGCGTCTCGAGGGCAGTCCTTGAGGCACACCCCGCAGCCCGTGCAGTTGGTCTCATCGATCGAATAGGTGATCAACGCCCGGCAAACCCCTCCCGGGCACCGCTTCTCGCGCACGTGCGCCTCGTACTCGTCGCGGAAGTAGCGCAGCGTAGAGCGCACCGGATTGGCCGCGCTCTTACCCAGCCCGCAAAGAGATGCCTCGTCGAGCACTTCGAAGAGCTTCTCGAGCTGCGCAATATCGTCCTCGCGCCCCTCACCGCTGCAGATGCGTTCGAGGATCTCCAGCATGTTGGCCAGCCCCAGGCGGCAGGCGGTGCACTTGCCGCACGATTCCTCGTTGAGGAAGGCGATGAAATAGCGCGCCACGTCGACCATGCACGTATCCTCGTCCATGACGATCATGCCACCTGAGCCCATCATCGATCCGGCCTTCGTGAGCTCGTCGAAGTCGACGGGCAGATCGAGCAGCTCTTCCGGCACGCACCCACCCGAGGGGCCGCCGGTCTGGACCGCCTTGAAGCGCTTGCCCTTGGGAATCCCGCCGCCGATCTCGAAAACGATCTCGCGCAGCGTGGTGCCCATGGGAACCTCCACGAGGCCGGTGTTGTTGACCTTGCCCACGAGCGAAAAGATCTTGGTGCCCTTGCACTTCTCGGTGCCGAGTTGGGCGTACTGGTCGGCGCCCTGCTCAATGATCAGCGGCACGTTGGCCCAGGTCTCGACGTTGTTCAGCACCGTGGGCTTGCCGAAGAGACCGGCCTCGGCGGTGTGGATGTACTTGGCCCGCGGCTCCCCTACCTTGCCCTCGATGGAGGTCATCAGGGCGGTCGACTCTCCGCACACGAAGGCCCCGCCGCCGCGGCTCATCTTGATGTCGTAGGCAAACCCGGTTCCGAGGATGTCCTCACCCAGCAACCCGACGCCGCGCGCCTGCTCGAGGGCCACCTCGAGGTTGGCTACGGCCATGGGGTACTCGTGGCGCACGTAGACGTAGCCTTGCGCGGCGGTCCCCTGCGGTCCGGCCGGTCCCGCGATGGCGAAGGCGCCGATGATCATGCCCTCGATCACCGAGTGCGGGTTGCCCTCGAGGAGCGAGCAGTCCATGAATGCGCCAGGGTCACCCTCGTCGGCGTTGCAGAGGATGTATTTGCGGTCGGCGCTGTTCTTGCGAGCCGACGCCCATTTACGCGCCGCCGCGAACCCGGCGCCGCCGCGGCCGCGCAAGCCGGCGCGACGCACTTCGTCGATCACATCGTCCGGCTTCATCTTCGATAGTACCGTGGCCAGCGCGGCGTAGCCGCCGGCGGCGATGTAATCCTCAATGCTGTGGGGATCGATGAGCGCGTTACGGCTCATGAGCAGGCGATTTTGGCGGGCGTAGAAGGGGATCTCTTGCTCCAGGGCGATCTTGCGCCCCGTAGCAGGATCCTCGTAGAGCAAGCGATCCACCGTCCGGCCGTTGCCGAGGGTGGTCTCGATGATCTCGGGCACGTCCTTGGGGGTCACTCCGGTGTAAAGCACACCCTGGGGACGGATCACCACCAACAGACCGCCCTCGCAGAATCCGTGACAGCCGTTCTGCTGCACACGCACGGTCTCATGTAGACCAGCGGCGGCGAGCCCCTCCTCAAAAGCCTTGATCAGGCCGTGTGCACCCAGTGCCCGGCAACCGCTCCCGGCGCAGATCGAGATCACCGCCTGCTCCTGGGCCTGGATTTCCTGGAGACGCTGGCGCCAGCTCTCGAGTGCCGCGAGCGAGGCCACCCGCTCCACGGCCGGAGGCGACGGCGCGGCAGCCACTGCGGCGGGCGGGCCGCCGGCAGCGGCGCAGGTGCACTCATGGTCAGCAGCGTGCGAGCACTCGCCGTGACCGTTCCCGCCATGCTCGCCTCTTTCGGCTTCATCGGATTCATCGGAACGGCAGCGATCGATGGCCTTGCCCAGCCTGCGGGGGGTCATCTCGCCGAGCACGTCGCCGTCGATCAACACGACCGGTCCGAGCGCGCAGGCACCCACGCAGTGCACCGTATTCAACGTGAACTCGAGGTCCTCGGTGGTGCCACCTGGCACGACCTTCAGCTCGCCGGAAAGCTGGTTCACCAGCCGCCCGGCGCCACGGACGTGACAGGCCGTGCCGGTGCACACGTCGACCTGATGGCGGCCGCGCGGATCGAGGGACAAGGTCTTGTAGAACGAAGCCACCGAATAGACGCGGCTGCGCGGCACGCCGAGACCGGAGGCCACGACATCGATCGCTTCCTGCGGCAGGTAGTTCAAGGCGTCTTGAACGTCCTGCAAGACCATGATCAGGCTGGACTCTTGCCGCGGATAGCGGCGCAACACATCGTTGACGATCGTGGTCGCTGTCGACATCGCCTCTCCGTACTCGTAGTGAAAAACAATAGTGGCAAATAAATCATTTTATAGGATCGCCACTCCATGTCCATAGGGAAGAGTCCGTAATTAACCGTAATTAACGGTCGCCAACCCTGGAATTAACTCATTTTTTTAACGACAATTAGGGTGGGATCGACGCGTCTCTGACGTGCGCGTCAAGGGCGCCGTCGGAGGTCGTCGATACAGGATGGTGGCTCCCTCTCGACGAGGCCGTGAGCCTCCCCAGGATTGGCCGAGCGAGTTTGCGGAAGGTTTCAGCCGCCGTCCTGGCGCGAAAGTCAGTTTGCCTGGCCAATTAGAACCATTTGCTGAGGATTTTGGCCGACGAGACGCACGCATTCACAGCAGATCGATTCACGTATCCGCAACACGGAGTCGGGGAGAGAGCGCCCTGTGTGGGTACAGGGATGAGTGTGGGTAAGGAGACGAGACCGGCCGATCACATCTCCAACCGGATCATTCGCAACGCCGGGAAGCCCATGAGTTCGGTTATCGGCAGCTCACCTGGTCAGCCGTTCTCAGGCCGGAGAGAACCTTCAGGGTGTCGGCTAGCTCGGCAAGCAGGCCCGGTGCGATCTCGACAGACTCCTCGAGCGTTCCCACCGAGCTCGTAACCGAATCTTTGACAAAGTCGATCGTCTGGCAGAGCTGCGCCCACTCCTTGACGGGACAGATCTCGACGGCATGTTCGATTTTGTCCTTGAGGATCCCACCGCTCACCAGCAGTTGATCGCACTGGACGGGAATAGACCGGATGAGATCACGGGCCTCGGTCACGGCGTCGCAACTGCTGGTCAGCCAGCCGAGATTGGTGTCGCCGATATCCGCCACCTTGCCGTTGATGTAGTGCCACAGCGACCTGGACACGACGAGGGTCGACTTGATCTGGGCGGTGTGCTGGTTGAACGTGTTGGCGGCTTCGACGGTCTCGACGATCGTCTGATCGACCTCCTCGGCGTTCTCGATGGTGAAGACGGGAAAATCGACAGCCGTCGCTTTCTGCGTCAGAGGATCCATCCAGTCGCTATTGACCTTCTGATACTCGACGAGCTTGGCGCTTACCTCGAAGAGCGCCACCTGATGCCGTTCCGGTTCGGGCCCACCGATCCCCAGGAGCGCACAGGCTGGCAGCCAGAAAAGCGATGCCACGACGATCATCCAAAGCATGCTCGAATGTTTCATGACTCCTCCTCATGGTTTGTTCCGCGATGCCATAGTGGTCCACATGCCGAAACCGGGGGGGGGGACGACAACCTCCTCGGCGGGGTAGCCGGATCGCGGAACTGCTCGATCGATGTTAGAAATATCCCGTTGACGTCAGGTTCCAAATCGGCGAAACCCGGTCCGAATGATGACACCATCTTAGCGATTAATCACAAGAGTGCAAAAAAATGTACACTAATTTATATTTTTCGAACACACATCGAGACACCTTGATCCTTCTCATGAGTCATGTACGATTGAGCGCCAAAGCCGGCCGGGAGGGCGATTCCCAGAGTCCATGGGGTTGCCGCGGGGTCTCGTAGGCGGAAAATCTGGTTGAACATCCTGCCCCGAAACATCGTGAGATCGTCGTGAAGACCTGCGGGTCAATACTTATCAATGTCAATTGATATTTCAGAAGTTAATATGAAAACGCATTGTTAAATATCAAAGCCGTAAAATTTATTGCTTGCTCTCCTTGAATTCACGCCGATGCATTTCTATGATAGTATCCTCCGCTCATTCTTGTGTGCATAGCTGTCTTCCATATCGGCTTCTACGCCTTACGCCAGCTTAGGCGCACGCATCGTAGATCTCTGTCAACTCAAACCCGTTCCACCATCGAGGCATGATATGACGCTGAAAATATCCGACGTCAGCCACGACGAGGAGTTTATCCAGAAGCTCTCTGACATCAGCGGGGAGGCCGTCCAAAAGTGCATGCAGTGCGGTACTTGCACCGGCGGATGTCCGATGACCGAAAAAATGGACCTGACCCCGCGCCAGATCATTCTCCTATCCCATTATGGCCTGAAGGAGAAGATCACCGACTCGAACACGGTGTGGCTCTGCGCCACTTGCAACGCCTGCTACGCCCGTTGTCCGCGCGGCTTGGAGCTCCCCAAGATCATGGAAGCGATCCGTCAGATGACCCTGCGGCAAAACACCAACCATGTCGAACCGAATCAGGTGCCGAAGGAGGTACTGGCGGATATGCCCCAGATCGCTCTCGTGAGCTGTTTTCGCAAGAATACCTCCTGATAGTTGAGGACCGAAAAACCCCATGAAGATCTGTTACTATCCCGGTTGCACCCTGAAGACCAAGGCCAAGAACCTGGAGGATGCCGGCAAGGCGGCTCTCGAGTTCCTCGACATCGAGCTGGACGAGCTGGAGCGCTGGAACTGCTGCGGCGTTGTCTTCTCCCTGGCCGACGATGATCTCCTTCACCTTCTCGCCCCGATCCGCGACCTCATCAGGGTCAAGGACGCCGGCTACGAGAAGGTGCTGACCCTATGCTCCATGTGCTACAACACGCTGGCCAGGGCCAACTTGGTCATGCGCGACGACGAAGAGAAGCGTAACACCATCAATACCTTCATGGAGGAGGAGACCGATTATTCGGGCGACGTCGAGGTGATGCATCTCCTCAACTTCCTCCGTGACGAGATCGGCTGGGAGAAGGTGAAAGAGTGTGTCAAGGTCCCCTTGAAGGGCCTTAAAGTGGCGCCCAACTACGGGTGCACCCTCACTCGTCCCCGCGATGTGGGCATCGACTCTCCTGACAAACCGACCGTTCTCCACGACTTTTTGATCGCCCTCGGCGCCGAGCCGGTCGATTTCGGAGCCTCCACCGATTGCTGCGGCTCCTATCAGATGCTGAGTCATCCCGAGGCCGCCGAGGACGCCGTGGCCCACATCATCTCCTCGGCAAGCGAGAACGGTGCGGAAGCGATCGTCTCGAGCTGCCCGCTCTGTGAATACAACATCGGCAAGCGGCAGACCGCCCTGCGGGACAAGAGGCCCGAGCTGCAGGAGCTGCCCTCGTTCTATCTGACCCAGCTCATGGCGGTCGCCTTCGGGACCGATCCCGAGCTGTGCCGATTCGATCTGAACCACCCGCAATCTCTGCCCCTGCTCCAGGCAAAGGTGTTGTAGGGATCGATTTGCGGGCGACAGCACCGGCAGGCACGCGGGCCGGGGAACAGAGGTTCGTTGCGGGCTCGACTCTGATGACGGATCAATGTTGGCCGGACTCCAACTCCGGTGCCCCGAGAGAGATCAGAACAGAAAGGTAGATTTTTAACACTGGTCGAAAGGTCGAGGAATCCATGAGCACACAGACCCCAGATATCAAAGCATCACTGGTTCCCATCTACATCATGGGAAAAAAGTATGACGTTCCGGAATCGCTGACCATCATGAAGGCGATGGAGTATTCCGGGTACAAGTTCATCCGTGGATGTGGATGCCGCGGCGGCATCTGCGGCGCCTGCGGGACGGTGTATCGCAAACCGGGCGATTATCACATCCATGTAGGGCTGGCCTGCCAGACCGTGGTCGAGCCCGAAATGTACCTGACCCAGCTTCCCTTCTACCCCGCCAACAGGGCCACCTTCGATTTCGAAGCAACCACCGGCGATCCCGAAGAGGTGTTCAAGGCCTATCCCGAGCTCTTCCGCTGCGTGGCATGCAACGCCTGCACCAAGGTCTGCCCCATGGACGTGCCGGTCATGGACTACATCTCGGCGGTCAAGCGGGGCGACCTGGAAAAGGCGACCGAGCTCTCCTTCGACTGCATCCAGTGTGGTCTCTGCGCCACCCGGTGTATGGCCGAGATGGCTCAGTACCACATCGCCCAGATGGTGCGCCGCATCCGGGGTGCCCGCCTGGCGCCACATTCGAAGCACTGCGACTCCATGGTCGGACAGATCAAGGAGGGTAAGTACGGCGACAAGCTCGGCGGACTGAAAGGGCTGGGCGAAGCCGAGCTCAAGGAACTCTACGTCAACCGCGAGATGGAACCGGCGATGGCGGACGAATTCTGGCAGCCGAAAAAGACGGACAATCTCTGAGACGCGACACCGCGGTTCTCCCGAATCGCGAACGGATAACGATCTCGAGCACCGTTCAGAGATAAATTAGAAAAGAGGTGGAGTATGCCTTATCCCGAATCATTGAAGGAGCTCATCAAGAAGGTCGAGGCCACCCGGGCCGAACGTGTTGAGCGCAAGAAAAAGGACGAAGAAGTTCCCTTCATGTCGCTGGATGAGCGGCATGAGATCCTGAAAAAGTTCCATCCCGACGCCAAGGACGAAGGACGCCGGGAGATCAAGGTGGGTCCTTCCAAGGGCTATCGAATCGCCCACGAGATGGTGGATCTGCTGGAAGCCAAGAGCCGCGTCGATCCCACCAAGGTCGACCTCTCCAAGGTCGAATTCGAGACCGACGTACTGGTCATCGGCGGCGGCGGTGCCGGCAGCTCGGCGGCGCTCCTGGCCCAGGAGCAGGGCGCCAAGGTCTTGCTGGCCACCAAGCTGCGCCACGGCGACGCCAACACGATGATGGCCGAAGGTGGCATCCAGGCCGCCACGAAGGGCGACAAGGACTCCCCCTACTACCACTACCTCGACGTCATGGGCGGCGGCCACTTCAAAAACACCCCCGACCTGGTGGAGAAACTCGTCACCGAGGCTCCCGACGTGATCCGCTGGCTGCTCGCCATGGGATGCAACTTCGACAAGTTCACCGATGGCCGCCTCAGGAGCCTGCACGGCGGCGGTACCTGCCGCAAGCGCATGCACTCCGCGGCCGATATCACCGGCGCCGAGATGATGCGCACCGTACGCGACGAGGTACGCAACCGCAGCGACGACATCACGGTTCTCGAGTTCTCGCCGGCCGTCGAGCTGGTGCTGAACGAGCACGGTCACTGCGCCGGCGCGGTGCTCTTCAACATGGAGACCGAGGAATACTTCATCGTCAAGGCCAAGTCGGTGGTGATGGCCACCGGCGGCAGCGGTCGCCTCCATATCCAGAACTTCATGACCACCAACCACTACGGCGCGACGGCCGACGGCATCGTGACCGCCTATCGTGCCGGAGTGCCGGTTTGTTTCCTGCACACCGTGCAGTATCACCCCACAGGTGTGGTCTTCCCGGAGCAGGCTGAAGGCATCCTGATCACCGAAAAATTCCGCGGCGCCGGAGCCAACGTGCTGAACGTCAACGGCGATCAGTTCGTCAACGAACGGGAACCGCGCGACGTGGAAGCGGCCTCCTTCATCCGCGAGTGCACCGAGCACGGCACCGGCGTGCCCACCCCCACCGGGCGCTTCGGGGTCTGGCTGGACAGCCCGATGATCGATGATCTCCAGGGCAAGGGATTCGTCGAGAAGAACTTCCCCGGCAAGTTCATCCTTTACAAGCGGTTCGGCATCAACATCGCCGAAGAGCCGATGCTGGTCTACCCCACCCTCCATTATCAGAACGGAGGGCTCGAGTTCCAGTCCGACGGCACGACCAGCATCTCCGGCCTCTTTGTTGCCGGCGAGGTGGGCGGCGGAATCCACGGCGAAAACCGCCTCATGGGGAACTCGCTGCTCGACATCATGGTCTTCGGACGGATCTCGGGAACCAGCGCGGGTGCTTACGCCCTCAACGATGCCAAGGACGGCACGCTCTCACTCGAGCACGTGAGCAAATACAACACCGAGCTGGAGGGAGCCGGAGTGGGGCTCGATCGCGTGGCTCCGATGCTGCTCCCCGACTATACCCTCGGCCACGTCAAGGAACGTCAGCTCACCTCTCACTATGTGGGCACGATGCGCTGATGAGCTTCTGGGGGCTGACCAGATTCGGGCGCTGAGTTCGCCTCCTGGCCGGCCCATAATCGACAGCATTAAAAAACCCCGCCGCGCATCGACACGTGGCGGGTTTTTTTTATTAAACCGAATCGCGTGGCTTCTGAACGGTTGTAATCCCAAATTATGGACGTGTGTGTCGTGGGATTCGGAGTCCCGATGGCAGCTACCTGGCTCCGCGCCGCTGCTCGCTGATATCATCGATGGACGCAGTGTAAGAAAGGTTGCCGACATAGACTGATTTCACCACTTCTGATCAACTCCATTGAGAAACGAACACTTGCTCCAAAGACCTAACCTCCACCTTCCACGACACCCAAAGCGAGTGGCTCGAGCGCCGATCTCCTTCGGCAGGACCGCCGGGATCGGCAGGACTGTAAAAGCTATACACTTTGGGGATTTTGATACATCAATAAAGATTGGAACTAGGACGTCATGGCTTGCGATGAGCGGTCGGACCGAAACTGTGGAGATGGCTTCGCAACGACGAACACAGCGGGGAAAGCTCATGCTTTTTGTGGTGGATCACGTAAAAGGGGAGGTCCCAGCGCATTCCGGCCAGCGGAGCGGCGAGCAGCGTTCCCCGGTCGAGATCCTCGACGACGGTCAGGCGGGGCAGAAAGGCCACCCCCAACTCAGCCTTGACGCTTTGGCGGACCGCTTCGTGATGGTTCATTTCGGCGCAGACATCGAGACGGGTCGGATCGAAGCCGTAGCGCGTCAGAATCTGACCGAGGGGCTCGGCCTGCTCCCCCTCCCGGCCCAGGAGGATCAACGGCTCTCGAGTCAGCTCCTCGAAGGTCACGCTGGCTTTGCCGGCCCAGGAGTGATGGGGCCAGAAAACCAGCACCAGCTCGTCAACGATCAATTCGGCCCACTCGAGAGCCGGCTCGGTCCAACGTCCTTCGACGAATCCCAACTCGATCTCGCCCTGAAGTATCTCTGCTGCGATCAACTGCGGTGCGGCGATCCTCAAGGCGAAACGCACGGAAGGGTTGCGGGAACGGAACGAGTTGAGAAGCTCTGGCAGCAGAAAGTTTCCAGGGATCGAGCTCGCTCCGAGATTGACCTGGGATGCAATCCGGTTGCGATGTTTCTTGAAGGTCAAAAAGGCCTCGTCCCGCATCTCGATGATCTTGCGGGCATACTGGTAGAGGATCCGGCCGGCCGCCGTGGGCAGAGCCTCTCGTCCCAGCCGATTGACGAGGCGCTCACCCAACATCGACTCCAAGGAGCGGATGTGTTCGCTCACTGTCGGCTGAGACAGCGTGAGCGATTTCCCTGCTTTGGTGAAGCTTTTCAGCTCGACGACCTTACAAAAGACTTCCAGCCTTCGAAGGTCCATGGGAAACTCCCATCTCGAAACGTCCCGGACAGGTTATTCACAAGAGGAAGACGAAGCGTCTGTTGAGCCACGACGCCTCACAGTGTTCTGGAATAACCTGGAGTGACTCCGCCATTCCCGATCTTCGAGCCTGGCATTCCACGTCCAGTGCCCGATGTGTCGCTCACCTCGAATCTCTCGACTCTTTTCTGTCATGGAAAAGAGAGCATGGTGATACCGCCTTGGGGTGTCTCGAAATGATCTAACGGTATTATAGCAAATGAGTGCGCGCTTCCAAGAAATAGATCTCTTTCCGGCTCCAGGTGCGCATCCCGCAGTGCGCGGTCCGAGGCGTTGGAGCCACGCATGCGGAGCAGAGCCCGCGGAAAAATTATTTTTCGTGAGCCCTCACGAGCGCAGGTAGGAGGCGCCGTTCACATCCACGATGGTACCGGTGAGGAACTCGCTGCCCTCCGACGCCAGGAAGAGAACGGTGCGCGCCACCTCCTCTGGCCGTGCCACCCGTCCCATCGGGCTCTGGCTGCGGATGTTTTCACCCTCGGGACCGTCGAGGAAAGGGGCCGCCATATCGGTGGCGACGAAGCCGGGGGCCACCACGGTCACATAGATGCCGTGCGGCGCCAGCGCCTTGGCCAACGACTGGCTCATGGCATTCAGCCCCGCCTTGCTGGCGCCATAGGCCGGACCATCCGGTTCGCCGCGGAAAGCGCCGCGCGACGACACGTTGACGATCCGTCCGCCGCTTCCCATGGCCAGCATGTGCCGCACCGCCCAGTAGGTCACGTTGGCCGGTCCCATCAGGTTGGTGGCTATGGTTGTCTCCCAGGCGGATCGCCACTCTTCGAAGTCGACGGAGGCGATCCGGTGCTCTTCCCAGATTCCGGCGTTGTTCACCAGAATCTGGAGCCGGCCGAGAGAGCTCACCGCATCGTGAACGAGGCGACGGGTTTCTTCGGGAACGGCCAGATCGGCCTGGACGAGCGTGTGGCCCTTGCCATCGAGCGAGGCAAGAGTCTCCTCGGCCGCTTCCCGGTTCTGCCGGTAGTGGATCGCTACACGCGCCCCGCGAGTCGCGAACTCGCGGGCGATGGCGCGGCCGATCCCGCGTGAGGCTCCGGTGACGAGGACTCCTCGATCTCTCACGTTCACCATTCCCTCCTTCCCTGCGGTGCGACGGCACGCTCACAACCGCGCGCCGACGGCAGATATCGGTTATGTGCCCGGATTATTCATTGACGGCGTAGCGCGATCGTGCAGGCGCGTATCAAGAGTCCAGGTTAGCTCTCCAGATCCTCGAGAAACTCCACAGCCCGCCTCATATGGGGCACGACGATTGTGCCCCCCACCGTGAGAGCCACGCTGAAGATCTCGAAAAACTCATCTCTGGTCACATGCAGCTCGTCACACTTGATGATGTGATATTTGATGCAGTCGTCGCAGCGCAGAACCATCGACGCCACGAGACCGAGCATCTCCTTGGTCTTGACGGGCAGCGCGCCATCCTGATAAGTGACGGTGTCCAGGTTGTAGAGACGTTTGATCGGCTTGCAATCGACCGCCAAGATCTTGGCGTTCATCCTCTCGCGGTAGCTGTTGAACTCGTCGAGCAGCTTGCCCACTTTTCGTGCTCCTCCTCAAATCGGTCCCCGATGCTCCCGTCCGTCGATCCGCGCCGCTCAGCGACGCCGCACGCGCTCGGGGCGGCTCTGCGGCACGCGCTCGATCTCGCCGCGCGCCTCCAGGTCGAGCTTCACGATGATGGCGTACCAGGCCACCGAACCGAGCCCGGATCGTTCCTCACGTGTGAGTCGCCGATCGATGAGCTTGGGCAGGTCGAAGATTCCGATCCCCTCGGAGTTCTGCGACACCACCTCGAGGATCACGCGGCTCATCAGGTCGTACTTCCACCTGGCGATCTCGATGCCCGGCTCGTTGGACTCTGGATTTTGGCACAGGACCATCGGCTCCTCGGATGCCACCATAATTCTCCCTCGTGCTCTCAGTTGCAACACGTCCGGTCCTTGCGCCAGGTTGGAAAATGACAAGCATACCCGATCGGCGATGAACGGAAAAGAGTCCCTCGAAAGAGCCGGTTTGATTTGAGCGTTAATACTTACGAATACGCCAAATACCGCAAGCGATCAGCGCCGCCGGTCGCAGAGGTCCTCGAACTCTCGATAAAGCGCCACGAGGGGAGAATCCTCGAGCGATTCTCGTGCGCTCGACCGTATTTCCTGCAGATCGAGAGACTCCTGATCTTCGTAGAGTCCGGCCTGCAGCCCCATCTCGAGCCGGTCCACGTGACGCACGAAGCGCGCTTCAGGGGAGTGGCCGGCTTCATATTCTTCCCACAGGGCGATGTAGTCGCCACCCCGCGGCAGTTTGGCGAGCACCCTGGTCACCGCGTCCCGCTCGCGGCGCCCTTTCTCGTCGGAGGAGATTCCGTCGTTCGGGGTCAGATCGCCGGCGTAGACCTCCCCCAGGTCGTGGAGCAGCGCCATGAGGACGACCTTCTCCAGCGACAGCTTCTCGGGGTGCGCATCGGCCAGGAAGAGGGCCAGGAGGCTGACGGCGAAAGTGTGGTCGGCCACGCTCTCACAGCGCTCGCGCGCCAGCCCGCGCTGGAGCCAGCCTTGGCGGTAGAGCTGCTTGAGCTGACAGAGCTCGGTATAGGCCTCGATGACAGGATGCGATCGTCCCCGGTGCCCTTCCAGAAAGGTGACCGGTTGTGTGCCGGCTTTGAACTCCATCATACTCCCCCGGAGAAGTTAACGACGAGCGCCCCTGTGCGCTGCTGTCGCGCGGGCCGCGGAGGATCGCAGCTCGCGCAGAACCCACAGGGGCGCTGAAACAGGGCCGTGCGAGCCTCGATGGCCCGGCAGCCCTTCGGACGGCGCGATGGAAGCATCAATCGCGCGACATGAAGAGGCGCAGCACGTACCAGAACATGAGGGCTACCGATGCGAAAAGCTCGAGGGCAGCGCCCACGTAGCGATCCTCGGGATAGTGGTGGATCACGTTGGACGTGTCGTAGAGGATGGCTCCGCCGGCAAAGGCGATCATGGCCACCGAGAAGAAGGTTCCCATTTGAAACCCGAAGATGACGCCCATGACAATCAGGCAGATCGCCACGATTCCGGCCCACCAGAGGATCGACCTCAGGAAGCTGAAATCCTTGCCGGTCAGGAAAGCGACCAGGGTCAGCCCTAAGAAGCCGAGGGCGGTGACGTAGGCCGCGCTGGTGATCGCTCCCTCGGCGTAGTATTCGGCCATCGCGAGCAGGGGAACGAATACCAAAGCTTCCGCCACGACGAAACCGACCAGCGCCAGGTACTGAACAGCCAACGACTTCGCCGTGTGCGCCGCGCGGCTGGCCAGCCAGCCTACGACCATGAAGGCGCCCAGGACCAAGAGCCACGATGTACCCAGCATCGTTTCGGCTATGCTGTAGGCAACTCCAGTACTGAAGAGAGCCACCTCGATGCCGACGAAGCCGGCGACCGCCAGAGCGAGATGGATGTATGTCTTGGAGATGAAGGCGGCGCGCGCGTCGGCCTCGATCTGGGCGACGGGAATCCCACCACCCTGCACGCTGTAAGAATCTCTCATCGTAAAAACCTCCTTTCAGCCGCGCCCCCTCGCGAGCGCGATGTCCCGTACCGTTCCGCGACGCGCCGATCACCCGAGCCCGGGGGGGGGGCGCGCCTTGGAGTTCAAAAATCCCTTGCCCTTGGGCGCGGCCGGGGGCTCCGATCGCGCCGGAACCCGAGTCTATCCGCGGTCGGTGCGATTCTCAACACCAATTGTTGGCGGCGAAAAGAGGCTCTTTCCGGCATAAGACGCCGAGGTTGTGAGGTCATCAGCGGACGGCGTCTGCCGACGGCTCACTCCCTCGCTCTACTCTTCCGAGAGAACCATCATTGACTCTCTCGTAAAAACCCTTTTTGGCCGATTTTCGCCATTTTGAGCCGTTGTAACTTGTTTATTGACAACACCTCTCAATATCAATAAGCATTGATATACGTCGAAATGGGGGTTTGTGCGACAGGATCATCATTGGCCCGACCGTGAGTACGCCGACCAAGCTTGGACCTAGGCGTCCGCCTTGCATATTCATTACGATCAGCCGCCAACCTGCACATTCACCCTGCCCTCGCCACAGTACCCTCAGCATCCCGGCCGACAGCTCATACCGTCACCCTGCTCTGGTCATCGCACCCTCAGCAGCACGACCGATAGCTCGCACTATCACCCTGCTCTGACCACAGTACCCTCTGCATCCCGGCCGACAGCTCATACCGTCACTTTGCTCTGATCATCGCACCCTCAGCACGACCGATAGCTCGCACTATGACCTAGCTCCTCCCATGGTCCCATCCGTAGCCCGACCGGTTTAGGGAGGGCGGGATCACCCGATCATCGTGATCACAGTTGGATTGCTCCACCCTCCCATCGAGGCAGTCTGGGCGAGCAATCGGCAGGCGGATCGACGCTTGATCGCACCACGCCGCCCTCCCTCGCCTTCGGATTGCGGATGTCCGTTGTGATCACGAAGCCACCATCACAGCTACGCGGTCTCGTGGTCCATACCGGTCGGGCTACGGATGGCCCTGACGGATGAGAGAGGAGTGTGCGGAGCGGATTGCATCCGGTTTGATGCGGCCTGCTTCAGCAGCGCGGACCGGCCGCCAACCCGCACTGTCACCCTGCCCTGACCACAGTACCCTCAGCAGCACGACCGACAGCTCATACCGTCACCCTGCCCTGACCACAGTACCCTCAGCAGCCCGACCGACAGCTCATACCGTCACTTTGCTCTGATCACAGTACCCTCTGCAGCCCGACCGACAGCTCGCACTATGACCTAGCTCCTCCCATGGTCCCATCCGTAGCCCGACCGGTTTAGGGAGGGCGGGATCACCCGACCATCGTGATCACAGTTGGATTGCTCCACCCTCCCTTCGAGGCAGTCTGGGCGAGCAATCGGCAGGCGGATCGACGCTTGATCGCACCACGCCGCCCTCCCTCGCCTTCGGATTGCGGATGTCCGTTGTGATCACGAAGCCACCATCACACCTACGCGGCCTCGTGGTCGATACCGGTCGGGCTACGGATGGCCCTGACGGATGAGAGAGGAGTGTGCGGAGCGGATTGCATCCGGTTTGATGCGGCCTGCTTCAGCAGCGCATCCCGGCCGACAACCCGCACTATCACCCTGCTCTGACCACAGTACCCTCTGCAGCCCGACCGACAGCTCATACCGTCACCCTGCTCTGACCACAGTACCCTCAGCAGCCCGACCGACAACCCGCACTGTCACCCTGCCCTGACCACAGTACCCTCTGCAGCTCGACCGACAGCTCACACCATCACCCTGCTCTGGTCATCGCACCCTCAGCATCCCGGCCGCCAACCCGCACTGTCACCCTGCCCTGACCACAGTACCCTCTGCATCCCGGCCGACAGCTCATACCGTCACCCTGCTCTGGTCATCGCACCCTCAGCAGCACGACAGATAGCTCGCACTATGACCTCGCTCCTCCCATGGTCCCATCCGTAGCCCGACCGGTTTAGGGAGGGCGGAATCGGCAGGCGGGTGGTGATTGCCTGGGGATTGCTCTATTCACCGATAGATCCTCAACCAATACGCTGAGCAAAGTCCGTCGATGAAATCGCAAAACCACCTCCTCAAATATCTATCATAATTTAATTGATCTTCATAGATATATATTAACTTCAAAAAAACACGACAAAAATCTCAACATCCAACCGATCTTTTACGCTTTTAATGACGAGGGGATTTGAAGTTGTCCTTTTCATCAAAAACAAAAATCCCGAACTGTGGCCACAAATTCTTCGAGTTCCAATTTGCTTCACTCAAAGGCAATGAAAAAACAGATCTTTCGTAATCACTTTTGCCAGCAAGGGAGAAGACCGGTGGCCGAGGACAAAAAATCGTACAAAAAACACGCAACCGATAATGACGACAAAAAAGACATCACGATATTGCTCCAGGAATTCCCTTCAGGTGACAAAGACCTCATTGATAAACTCTTTTTGATCGTATATGAAGACTTGAAAGCCCTGGCACATACCTCCTTGAGGAATGAAAAGCACCCGCGGTCTCTCAACACGACTGACGTTGTGCATGAAGCCTATGGCCGTCTTGTAAAAGGGGACGTCAAATATCAAAACAGATCTCACTTTTTTACCTTGGCAGGTCGCGCCATGCGGAGAATTCTTGTTGATGAAGCCAGGCGGAGGAATGCTCAAAAAAGAGGCTGCGGGCAGTTGCCTGTTTCAATCGAACAGTTAGGGGATATTGAGCAGAAAGAAAATCCATGGGGTCGTTCGTTTGAAATCATAGAATCTATACATAATGCTCTCATTGAGTTGGAAAAATACAGCAAACGGCTTTGTATAATAGTGGAGTTCCGGTTTTTCCTCGGTTTAAACACAATCGAAACCGCAGAAATATTAGGGTTATCTCGAACGACGGTTTCGAATGATTGGAAGTGGGCTCGGCTTCTCCTCGCGAGTTTGATGAAAAAAGGATCTAGTCATGTCTCCAGATGATCTCCTTAATGAGTTAAAAGAGCTCTATTTAGCTGCCATAGAACTCGAACCTGGCGATCGTAGACAATTCATAGAGAAAGCTTGTACGGGCAACGTTGAATTGAAGGAGATGCTCAACCATATTTTAGAAGAGCATGATCATCCTTCCGCCCTATTTGATAGGCCTGCATGGTCTTTGTTGGAGGATCGGAAAAAATCAGATTGTGGCGATTCCAACGAACCATAACTCAACCTCTCTTCTCGGTTGTTCACAATCACCGAGGAACAAAACGACCAACCCTGACCGGCCGTGCTTCTGAATCCCACACTCACACACCATTCATCAGAGGGTTCAACAATAACTGCTTTCAGCTAACCGATCGGGCGTCTCGGCACTTCCATCTAGGTGGTTTTCGGTTTGGCCGCTTGTTCGATGACTTTCAGTGTCGACTTGAATTCGACGATCCACGCGTTCGTCTCGTCTTCGACGATCTGAAGCGACTGCGAGACAAAATCGCGTGCCTTGGAAAGCATGTCCTGCACTTCCTTGGTGTCTGGTCTCTGGTCTTTGAAGGCGGCCTTTGTGGCTTCCCAGTCTATCTGGAACTCCTGGTAGAGCCTGTGGAGTTTGAGCTCTGCCATGAAATATCGCATCCAAGCACTGGATTGTCCGAGCAGTCGATCGATGAACACCAACGTCGCCGCGATGGCCAGGGCGACGCTTGCCCACGCCGGTGAAAACGTCTTGGCACCGAAGTCTGGCTGAATTTCTGCTAAAATCGGGATCACACCCGCGGCGAGTGCAAGCAGGATGGCGGCAAGTCTCAGAAATATGGCCCCCCTTTTTTTCCAACGACTTTTCCCTTGGTACCAGCTTATCGCTGATCGCACACGTCCTTTGACATGCTGGTAGATTGCCGACAAGGATTCCGAGGCTTTCTCCGGTTCCCACTCAAGTTCCGTCAAATCTTCAGGCACAAAATTTTTGTCATATTTGTTTGCCATGATGTTTGTCCACAAATCGCTTCCTTCTTCTTCCGAATCTAGTTGGGTTTGAGGGCGTCCACGCGTTTTTTCACCAGCTTCACCACCACCCCAAAATCTGTGTCCTCAGGATCGTGGTCCACGAAGTTCGTGTTGCGCACAAGCTTCGGAAGGACGCTGGAGAACACGGTACCGGCTTGGCGGAAGGTCTCAGCCTGGATTTTTGCGCGCGTCTTTTCACGCGGCGGCATCGGCTGGTTTTCTTCCTGCGACGTCGCCTTACCCTCTGCCATCTCGTCGAAACGGTCAGACATCGCCTTAAGCCTCGAGGGCGTCTGGTCCCTGAGATCTTCGCGCGTGAAGCACACACCCAGGAAGATCAGGTCGCCCGTATTCCGCTCCGGAGCCTTCACAAGCACCCCGTCTTCTTCCAGTTGTGCACGGGATGTAGCCGCCTCTTCTGCGCTCAAAATGCTATGTGCAAGTTCCGTCATTACATATTCGTTGCAGCATTTCTTTCCGTATTTATCTTCCCGCGTTGGAGACATGTAGGCTCGCGACACGATGTGCAGCACGATCGGGGCGCCGTTGATCGCATCGAGTACTTCCGGCCATGTGTTCTCGTCGGGATTCTTGGTCTTGTCCTTATAAATGAAGCAGTGGATATGATTCCCCTTTTCGAGCTCCCGATCGATCTCTTCCCCCAGCTCGACATCCACCCCGCTGACCGAGATCGCCACGTCGTAGGCTTGCTTCGCTCTGCGTTTGTCCGCAGCCACGATACCGGCCTCACGTTCCCGTCCGGCTTCGAGCCCCTTCTCGTCGCTGGTCAGCATAGGCAATGCGGCGTCTCTCAACAATCCGTTGAGCTCGCGGCGGACCTCGTCGATAACACCCGCCCCGGCCCTGATCCAAAGCTTGATCCTTCCCTTGTAGGACCCTGTTGCCAGCGGTTTCCAGCGACCGCGGAAGGCGTACTCCTTCCCGCCTCCGCCGGTGCGCGTCGGCTCGGCATGTACGACGAAGCCGTTGCGCCAGAACATCGCGCGCCGTCCCCATTCACGGCCTACGTGAGCCATCAACGTCCGAAACTGCGCTGCGCTGAAGCCCGTTTCAGAGGGCAAGAGAAACGTCCACTGCTCTCCGTTGGTGCTTTTCCAATCGCTCTCGACGGCACCTTCCACTTCCTCCCAAGCGGGCAGCAACTGTGGATCGAGCGCGATAAGCCGGCGTGAACGTGAGCCGAAAGCTGGGTGTGTTGGTGCGCGCTCGACGCAGAGCTCGCAGGCGATCATGAAGCGTACGATCTGGTCGGCTTCCGCCTCGTTGTAAGGTGGATCGACGAGGGAAAGCTCTTCACGGACGTCATCCTGGTCGAAACGACCGTTCCCCCATTGAATCCGCCAGAACGGATCATCGGCCTCGTGATGCCGAAGGATCGTATAGATACCCTCGAGCGCCCACTTCTGATCCAGGAGGATCCAACCTTCAGTATCGGGCATGCGGAACAGAATGCCGATCCGATGCAGAAAGCCGGTCACCTCGGCCATCTGTCGATCGGTCAGTGACTTGTCAAACCGTTCTAGATGCTGGCAGAGTCGTTCCTGCCAATTATCACGGTCGAGGATCTTGTCATGCCCCGGTCGCCCGAGATCTGCGCGGAGGGTGTCGATCAGGGACGCCAGCCATGCACCGCGAACCATCCCCGCACGTTCCACTTCTGCGCCGAGTGCAGCCTCGAGCCAGGTACGCAGATCCTTGAAATCCTGTGTTGCTCCAACCTGCTTGTCGAGGCTATCCAGCCAGAACACATTCAATTTTTTTTCATCATAGTCACCTACATGTCGCCCCAGGCTCTGACGGAGCCGCGCCTCGCTCGGTTGATGCCCTGGCGTGCACCGGCAGACTACCGCCACCTGGGGTTGGCCATACTCCACGGACGCCGCCTTGACGTAATCCAACCAGTACGAAAGAGGGCGCCTCACTTGCAGAGCCTGCCAGTCCCGCTCATCCACACCCTCCGGGCATTCGTCTCCCGAGACCTCTTCATCGGTCCACACGATCACGAAGACCGATCCAGCGCCGGCGAAGAGGCGGTGGGTGTTGTGGAAGATCTCCTGACCGCCGAAATCCCATATATGGATGTGCGCGCTCGATTCCGCCCCCTCCCTCAGACATTCGATCTGCTTCAGATGTTTTATGGTTGTTTCCGACACCGATACCTGAGCCTCCCAGTCGACGAAGGCGATCGGATGCGTGGACGGCTCGTTATCGCGCGGCTCCTCTTCCGGACGCCGGCATCTCTCGACGGTTGAGAGCGTTTCCCAGACCAGCCGCTTGCGCAGACACGTTTTGCCGACACGCCCGTCCCCGAGAATGAGGAGTTTACAGCGCGCGAGCGCCGCCAAATCTCCACCCTCTTCCTGCTGCAGACGGATCCACTCGGCTACATTGTCGTCCTCGCTCTCACCGTAATCCGCCGCTCCAAGAATGACGTCCCCGAAAGGCAGTCTCTCCGCCGCACCCCATAGCGCAACATACTGCAGCTTCTCGAACGACATTTTCGGCAGCGAGCTCAACGCCTTGCAGGCCCGCAGATCCAGATGGCGAAGCGATCGAAACTCCTCGAGATCGGGCGGCAGTCTCTTCAGGAATCGACAATCGCGCAGAACGAGTTTCTCCAGCGAACGCGGCAGGGGTGGAAGCTTGGACACAGTCGTCTTGCTCAGATTCAATTCCCGCAACCGGGAGGATTTTCCGCGCGGTAGATCGTTCAGCAGCAGCACGAGATCGCCGTCGCTGAGATTCGCACAACTGTCTAGAAAAACGTGTTGAAGCGCCGATTCCCCCGGTTGGTCGAACTGTGGCAGCCCGTCGAGACCGCACGCTCCCAGATCCAGCCACTCCAGCGCGAGCGGCAGTTCAGGGATGGCGGCCAGTTGGGTGGCGCCGCGCAGGTCGAGGGTGAGCAGAGTGGCGGGCCAGGCGTCGGGGAGAGCAACGAGATCGCGCGCGTTCCAGAGGTGGAGTCGCCTCAGATTTTGCGGCCAGGCCGTTATGGCTGTGAGGCCCTGGAGAGTGCTTTCATCGCCGAGCTTGCCCAATACGATCTTGCGCACATCGGCAAGGCCGCTCAGGTCCAGGGCGTTCGGATCAACGGCTGGGTTATCCTTACGCAGGTCATCGAGAAACGTCTCGAGATCAGGCCAAAAACGGACGTTGTCGCTCATGATTTCCTCTTACCCTCTGCAACCGGCCGCTCGACGAGCCGCAAAAAAATCGAAAGAAAGACAAACGAACGACCTGTCATCCATGAGAGATACCCTCCGAAAAATCGCCGGGGCGGGGCACTGTCCGCGCCGGGGCTCCGCCTTTTCCGTCACGGCCCTTGCCCCGCCTCTCTTTCTCGACTGTCTATCCAGTCTTCACTGGCTGTCGCCACGCCGAACTGCGGACAAGACAGACCCGGAAGCCATCGAACCAGTTGCGGTCAACGGGCAGCCCCCAGAAGCGGTACGAGGCCCGGCAATTGACCGGGCCGTCGATCCAGGAGCCCCCGCGCTGCACGCGTTGGGCGTCCGTAGTACCGGGTACAAAGGGATCTACGGCACCGTCATCGCGGCGCGCATAAGTGTCGTCATCCGAACGGTCCAGGCACCATTCCCACACATTGCCGTGCATGTCATGAAGCCCCCACCGATTGGCATTCTTCTCCCCTACAGAATGAGTGCCTCCCTCATCCCAATCCTCACCGTACCAGCCCGCCTTCGCCAGAGCCGCCTCACCGTCGCCGCTGTGATACTCCGTTTCGGTTCCTGCTCGGCAGGCATACTCCCATTGCGCCTCCGTCGGCAGCGTGACCCGCCAGCCGGCAGGTGCCAGCTCGAGCTCTTCCGCCCGGGCACAGAAGACTAGCGCATCCACCCAGCTCACGTGCTCCACCGGCCGGTTGTCATCTTCGAAGTGCGAGGGACTCCCGATATTCTGTGGCGGATCGGAACGCTCGAGCGCTGGATTGATTGAGACGGCCAGCCGTTGATATTCGGCCTTCGTCAAGTCCCCCATCACCGCCCGCCACTGCGCCTGCGTCACCGGCGTTTGACCGAGCCAGAACCCTTCGGATATCGTCACGCCATGTACCGGCTCCTCCCGATGGAACTTTGCACCGCGTGACCCCATGAGGAACTTACCGGGCGGAATGAAGCAGAAGGTAAAATCTGTACCATCGATTGTGACGGACCACGTATCACCGCTCGACGGATTATGAGCTTCAGAGACGGTTGATGCCGCCAGCGGCCCGAAACTCACCCGGTCACGAAGCCCAGCCGATGGCTTCTCCACTCGCGTCGCCGTAATTTTGTCGGTATCACGGTGTCGCTTTGGTTGCCCAGCAGGATCAGCTCCGGACGATTGGTTCATGGTTTTTGTCCAGCGGATTTCACGATACCGGCCAAGTCACGATCGACGCCCTCCGGCTCATACCAGCAAAACCGGCACTCGAATCCCTTTCGGTAGATCATATTAATAAATATCAATGCCGGGGAAGGCGCATCGTTCCCAACCCCGCATTCTTGTTTACCATGCCGATGAATAGTCTGTCCAGACATCGCGCACTCCCCTCACCTCCCGGACGACCTTCGGCCGGTGGGTTTGCCTATCCGCCGGGGCGATTTATCGCACGTACTTACCCTTCGGTGAGTTCGTTGCAGTCTTCTCCGAAGGCCTCCCGGAGGGCTGCGGCCGTCTCCTGGTTACTCATCGCAGCAGCACTCCAACGGGTGCCCGTTTCAATTGCAGTGACCGCAATCTGCGGTGGATCGCTTCGGCCGGGATCCCCGGCGGGTGCGGCTGGTTGTGACGAGGATGCTTCGGGCCCCGCACTCCAGGCAGGTGATAGTGGGGTCTGGAAACATTTTAGAGTGGATGTACTGAAGATTTTACATTGATCTGGCTTCGCTGATTCCTTGAATGTAAGATGTAAGAGGAAAAAGGCCGACGCCGAAGCACTGTGAAGTAACTCGCAAGGCCTAAAAGCGGATTAAAAAGAGGGGATAGTGATGTAGCTCCTGCGTCGGCTTTTTTAGTCTAAAGTCCCCCGACTGGCGGACGTCGTGGGTGCGTTAGTATCATTGCGCTCCCGCCAGGAAGTATTGATTTGTTGTGAATCACCGCAGCTCCTCCGAGGCGCTCCAACAGTCGTCGGCGAGTTGTTGATACTGCATGCCTCGTCGATCGCCGCGGTTGTAGATATATTGATTGATATTTCATGTTGACCTGCTTGTTACCAACTTTCAGTCTCGACAGGTCACAATATTGACGTTTTTATGGTCTCTACAAAGTATAGATGAAAAATCGATGGCGGTAAAATTCCGTCGGCTAATAGATTGCGACAGATAATTGTCGATAGAAGTAATCAAGAAATCATCGACATGATGAAGATCTCTAAGAGAAGTGTGCGCTCCTACTTGAGCGGCCTCAGCGCCCCGCCACCCGGCGGCGCCCTTGAGAGCGTTGTCCGCACTACCGGGTGCTCCTCTGCCTGGCTACTCACCGGCTATTGCGAGCCTTTCCCCTAAAAACACCTGCCGGTCAACCCTCGCACACTTAGGAGGTAGCAAAAGGGTCTACTGAAATACGTACAGACCCTGATGCATTAATCGAAAAAAATGATAAACTTGACGATTATAAGAAAAGCATTTAATCAACAATGTTCGATATGCCCGGGGAGGGTGATAGTCCTGGTGGAGCTGGCATGCCTTCTGGGACTTTCCCCTTCGATATTCGTGTTTCACTGCCTGTTTCAATTCAAGAGGTCGAGCTTGTATCTTGAGTGCCGGTCAATAGCAGAAACAGCAGAAACATCTGCCCTAGCGAGTTAATGAGGGGGCCGCTGAAAGGGAACTACGTCCGCAAGGTTATGTTGCCAACGGAATTATCGTTCTCTACCCGATCGGCTCCGAAGGTGAGCCCATCGCGATAGGCAGGAACCTCGTGAAGTGCACGAAGGTGAGTAAATTGGTAATGAAGTAATGGCTAGCTGGCCTAGATAGGCACCGGTGTTGTAAAGTGCGTCAATGTGATGGATCTGCGGCTTCAGTAACGATAAGAAAGGAGCGACACCCTGATCGGCGTTGAACGGGGTGCCGTGAATTCTCTCACGTTAGTCGAAGCGACAAAGTAGCCCCGGCAAGAGACATTGAAAATGATGCGGCAGGGAAAATGGTTCCCGAATAGTATAAAGTACTTCGTTACAAAATAAAAAGGGATCAAAAGGAGATGAATATTTGTGCTCCGAAATAATTTACTATGAATACAATAGCATCCTTCATTCACAATCTAACAAATTCCATCAACGAGCCTGAAATTACTATCGACTTCTCTGATCTCAATTTCTCCTCCCCGTTAGCCGCTCTTATTGCTGGATGCCAGATCCGCCGTTTCGTAAAAATTCTCGAACACAGGATGAAGAAATAATCTACAATGGAACGTTTGTTGGAATCCATTTAAATACTACCGACTTTAGCTTCAAAAATGAGTTGGACAAAATCATAAAAGATGGAGAACTCCAAGCTATGCTCACGAGAGGTAGAACGGAAGCTACTTCAAGTTCCAGGATGCCCTTTTAACGTATGCGGATTATAACGTTATGCAACTGACTTTCTATTCATCTCCCCGGATCGGCCGGCTTTACTGGGTATAGCTGTCGAGTAATCCCGTCCGAGATCGGTTCTTCAACACCTACGAAGGTGCATAGTGCCCGGCAATATACAAAGCCAACGATTCTCGAACAGGCTAAAGTATAACTACTTAACAGGATATCATAATATGACTGAATCAACCAGACCGAGACCATTTGCTTTTGTCCTCATGCCTTTCTCGCAGGAATTCCTCGATACATACGAGCTCGGTATTAAGCAGGCGTGCGAAGAAGCGGGAGCGTATTGTGAGCGTGTCGATGAGCAGATCTTTGACGAAAGCATTCTTCAACGTATCTACAATCAAATCGCCAAAGCAGATATTTTAATCTCTGATATGACTGGACGAAATCCGAATGTTTTTTACGAAACTGGCTATGCTCACGCTTTAGGTAAGCGTGTGATTCTTCTAACGAAAAGTGCTGCAGACATTCCGTTCGACCTCAAACCTTTTTCACACGTAATTTACGAAGGTAAAATCACTTCTCTAAAAAATAAACTAAAAAGCCGAGTAGAATGGTGTATTGCTAATCCCTTGAAACATTTAACGACCGCTAATGTCGCCGTTGAATTGCGAGTAAACGGAAATAAACTTGAAAACAAACCAACAATTGTGTGTAAAAACATTCGTTTAGAGGAGCGATTTGCGCGTATTGAAATACAAGTACATAATATTGGGAATTCAATTCTACATTCAGCTAACTGTTCACTTGGCATGATAGTTCAAACGTATTTGTCTCAATTACGATTTAAGAAACCATTCGAGGAACTAGCTACAGGTATAGGTACCTACGAGGTTAGCAAAATAGATTCGAAATCCCAAATAATCGAATTACCTCTTTCGCGAACATTATTACCAGATACGCGTCATACTCTTGTTCTTGCGCTGGGTACTGATCGGAGTTGGGAAACTGATGCTATGATTCGGATGTTCACTGAATTCGGACCAAGCGACTTCGAATTTCACATTCAATGTAAGTCTGTTATAGATTAATCGCCTTGCAGCAGATCATTTGATTCTTTTAATCGCATGCTGCTCATCGTTCAAGAAGCCCTAAATTGAGCTCCTCGGCACTCCAACCAACCTCTGGCAGCACGGCCGGTATGAGATCAGTTCATTGGCCGCTGCGAAAGTGCTTGAGTGACGCAGTAATTTGAATGTAAATTTCTTTACGCAGTGGAATCAGATTTGTAGAGTCGTCACTGAGTTAACTGATGGTTTAAAAACGTCGATTGGGGAGGTCAATAATGGACTAACCACCCAGAGAAATCTCCTATCTTCTGCTGGTTCCACTGCACCATTTAACACCCTTTGTGTCATAATAGTTGTAGCCTGATTTCTGGCTCTTCTCTCTCTTCGAGAAAAACAACGCTGAGTAGATTCACCGGCGAACATTCGAGCTACCTGTTGCTTCGAAGTACTCTTCGAAGTACTCCAAGTATCGGCAAACCCTCTCTGCCAATATAGTGTGAGACACCAGGTGCGCCTTGAATTATTGTAGAGGGCGAGCGGGAGGCGAGAGCGAGCACTGGAAAAAGAGTAGGGAGCCTTCTTTTCCATCGGTCCACGTCCAACATCGACTGGCTCAGTCAGACGTTCTCCATGTCCGAGTAGAAAATTGGGGCCGGGCATATCAGGTCTCCTTTACATATCGCCGAATGGTATCCCTGCTGACGCCGGTGATGTCGTGTGCCTGACGTTGAGAAGCTAGTCCGGATTGAACTAGATGGACAGCGATATCTGCACGGGCGGTTCTTTCCATGGTAGCAACGTGGCTGCAAACGATATTGCGGAGGGTTTCCTTCGCATTAGAGCCATTTAAAGCCGCAGCACGCCTGAGTCTGAGGATCTCTCGTTTGATGTCACTAAACGAGCTGCCAGCGAGGGCGAGAACTAAAGTTTCGCACCATGCATGTTCATCGGCAAATCCATCTCCGATAAACGCCGTCACGGCCTGGCGAGCGGCTCTCTCGTCCGGCATGGGAAAGGAGACCATCAGGTCGAATCGCCGCCAAACAGCCGGATCGAGAAGGGAAGAGTGATTCGTTGCTGCAATCAGAAGCGCAGATGGAGGCCAGTCGTCAACCTGAAGCAGAACCGTGACAAGGCGTTTGAGCTCACCGACCTCTGTCGCGTCGTCGCGTCGCTTGGCGAGGGCGTCAAGCTCGTCTATCAGGAGGACACAATCCGTGCTCTTGGCGTAGTCGAGAACGTGGCGGACGTTGTTTCCGGTGCGACCGAGAAAGCTGCTCATTACTGCAGAGAGATCGAGGGTGAGCAGGGGGAGGGAAAGCTCTCGGGCTACCCACCTGGCAGCAAGAGATTTCCCCACACCTGGGTCTCCAGTGAAAATCACGGTGCGGGTGGGATCGAGGCCTTCTCGCTCGAGGTCGTCAATCCTTTTGCGCTCCAAGATGAGTTGTTCAAGCTGCGCAGAAACAGCTTCGCTGAAGATCGGCTCATTCGGTAGCTCATTGACAAGCTCATGTCGAACGAGCTGCAGGCGAGAGTCTGTATCCACAGGGATTGCGGCAACTGCTCCCTTCCTGAGGGGGGAAGAGCGGGTAGGGGCTTCTCGAAGAAGCTTCGTTAGGGCTTCAGCAAGCTCGGGTTGTCGCGTTCGGTAGCGCTTCGAGGCGCGACGAAGGAAGAGCTGAACGTCTTGCATTCGGTCAGATAGAGCAATCCTTGCCAAGTGGACCAAATCATCAGTTATTGTTTTTTTATCGCCCATATATTCCATAACCTATTTTATTTCCTAAAATAAAATCGTAATATTATACGGACTACTTTACAAGATAATTTTTATAAATAGTCCATTCTAAGCAATTATGGTCGGGTTGGCGTCGATTTCAGCGGCAAGATTATCGCTTATCCGTTGGGCATCCCAAAGCCTGGTTACCGGTGCCTGCCGAGCCTCGCCAGAATCACACCAGGCAGAGACTTTTCAGCGGACTTGATGTTCCTCCCCCCCCCTTGCCTGGCATAAAGAACGCGCCACAGGAGCCGTCAGGCGGCTGAGAGAGTCGGTAGATTACCAGTAGTGCATCTCGCCCTGGCGTTCCCGGAACCACCATAGCGCCAAACTCGTCATGTCGCCCTGGCCTTTGAGCGGCGAATTCGGGAAGGCATACATCTCGAGGAGGTAGTCCGCGAACCCCGCCGCCCGCTGCGGCAGAAAGACGCGGTCGAAGGGGCGGCAAAAAAGGCTCTTTCCGGAGGATTCCGATTGATTCTTGACAGAGAATTAGGGTAGGCTAACACAATTCTAGTGGTGAGAACAAAGCAGGAGATCTCCACAGAAGAATCCCCTCTGTCCCAATTGATGTTTGAGAGAGTGAGTTCCATGAACGCCTCCACTCTGGCCCGCTGGGCACGCGCGAACGAGTACAATGCCACGATCGAAGATCTGACAGCGCCGGTCTATGAAAAACTCCGGCAGGTCATTCCCGAAATCGAATGGCAGGTGCATGCTCCTTACGTGGCCGCTATCAACGCTTTCAAGAAAGAGCGCAACGCCATCATCCTGGCCCACAACTACCAGACTCCGGAGATCTTCCACGGTGTGGCTGATCTGACCGGCGATTCGCTGGCGCTGGCGCAGATGGCCGTCTCCACCGAAGCCGACGTCATTGTGCTCTGCGGAGTGCACTTCATGGCCGAGACAGCCAAGCTGCTCAACCCGCGTAAAGTGGTGCTGATCCCCGACCTGGAAGCGGGGTGCTCGCTGGCCGAGTCGATCACCGGCGCCGATGTGCGCCTCCTGCGGCAGCGCTACCCCGGGGTGCCGGTGGTGACGTATGTGAACACCTCAGCCGATGTGAAGGCTGAGACCGACGTATGCTGCACGTCCGCCAACGCCGTGGAGGTGGTGGAGTCGCTGGGCGTCGACAAGGTGATCTTCCTGCCCGATGAGTACCTGGGTCGCTACGTGGCATCGAAGACCTCGGTTGAGATCATCCTCTGGAAAGGTCACTGCGAGGTCCACGAACGCTTCACGGCCGAGGAGATCAACGCCTACCGCGGCCAGCACCCGGGAATCTACGTACTAGCCCACCCCGAGTGCCCGCCGGATGTGCTCGATGTGGCCGATTTTGTAGGCTCCACCTCCGGTATGATCAACCAGGTGGGTCGCGTCTCCCCCGAGCGGGTGGTAATGGTCACCGAATGCTCGATGAGCGACAACGTGGCCCTGGCACATCCCGACGTCGAATTCATCCGACCCTGCAACCTCTGCCCCCACATGAAGCGCATCACGTTGCCCAAGATCCTCGACTCGCTGGAGAGCCTGCAGCACAGAGTCGAGGTCCCCGAGGACGTGGCACGACGCGCGCGCCTGTCGGTGGAGAGGATGATCGCCATCAAGAAAAAGCCTCAGGTCTCATCGCCTTCCGCCGCCGTGGCGCACCAGAGCGGTTGAGAGCACCGCGGCGCGGCCCGGTCGAAAAGAAATCCCCCACGCCCCCGACGAGGCTGGAATCTCGCAAAGGACATGTTATCCTGAGCATCGTCCTCAGGGAGGTTTCAGTCGCGGCAGTCCTCATTTTCCCGATTCTCAGATCTTCTCGCGGCAAAACCTCGACGCGTTGGCGACCGAGCGCCGGCTCACGGCCCGTCGATCGCAAAACCAATAGTCAAAACAATCGATCGACCGAGGCTGAATCATGGATAAACCGACCGTTAAATACCTGAAAGACTACCGGCCGCCGGAGTACCTCATCGAGGGCGTCGAGCTCCATGTGAACCTGAAGGAAGAGCAGACCGTGGTCACCTCCACGCTCTCCGTGAAACGCGGTCCCGGCTTTCCCGATGGCGGTGCACCGCTGGTGCTGAACGGCGAGAAGATGGAGCTCGTCTCGATCGCGCTCGATAAGCGCACGTTGAGCGAGGATCTTTTCCGGCTCGACGCGGAGACCCTGACCGTACTCGATCCGCCGGCCTCTTTCGAGCTCGAGACGGTCAACATCATCCACCCCCAGGAGAACGAGGCACTCGAGGGGCTCTTCAAGTCGGGCGCCATCTTCTGCACACAGTGCGAGGCCGAGGGTTTTCGCCGGATCACCTGGTATCCCGATCGCCCCGATGTGATGGCCCCGTACACCTGCACCATCGAGGCCGACAAGACCAAATACCCTGTGCTGCTCTCCAACGGCAACCCCGTCGACTCGGGCGACCTTCCGGGCGGGCGCCACTGGATCACCTGGAAGGATCCCTTCAAGAAACCCTGCTACCTCTTCGCCCTGGTGGCGGGCAACCTCTTCTGCTTCGAGGACACCTTCACCACCCGGTCGGGACGCGACATCGCCCTCAGAATCTACGTGGAGCACGAAAACCGGGACAAGTGCGCCCACGCCATGGAGTCCCTGAAAAAAGCGATGCACTGGGACGAGCAGGTCTTCGGCCTCGAGTACGACCTCTCGATCTACATGATCGTGGCGGTCAACGACTTCAACATGGGTGCCATGGAAAACAAGGGCCTCAACATCTTCAACTCCAAGTATGTCCTGGCAAAACCGGAAACCGCGTCGGACAACGACTTCTGGAACATCGAGCGGGTCATCGCCCACGAGTACTTCCACAACTGGACCGGCAACCGCGTGACGCTGCGCGACTGGTTCCAGCTCAGCTTGAAGGAGGGGCTCACCGTCTTCCGCGACCAGGAGTTCGCCGCCGACCAGCACTCGCGGCCGGTGAAGCGCATCGGCGACGTGCGCGTGCTGCGCGCCGCCCAGTTCCCCGAGGACAGCGGACCGATGGCGCACCCCGTGCGGCCGGCCTCGTACATCAAGATGGACAACTTCTACACCGTCACGGTGTACGAAAAGGGCGCCGAGGTGATCCGCCTGATCCACACCTTCCTGGGCGCGGCAGGCTTCCGCAAGGGCATGGACCTCTATTTCGAGCGCCACGACGGACAGGCGGTGACCATCGAGGACTTCGTGAGCGCCATGGAAGACGCCAACGGCGCCGACCTGCAGCAGCTCATGCTCTGGTACTCGCAAGCCGGCACCCCGCGGATCGAGGTGGAGCGCGCCCACGACGCGGGCACGCGCAGCTACACGCTCACATTCCGGCAGCACTGCCCCCCCACCCCGGACATGCAAGACAAACACCCCATGCCGATCCCCGTGGCGGTCGGGCTCATAGACAGCCACGGCGGTGAGATCCCACTGCGTCTCGAGGGCGAGGACGAGACCGACGGCAGCGCAACCCGCATCCTCGAGCTGAAGGCCGAGCAGGAGACCTTCCGGTTCCTCGACGTGCCGGCCGAACCGGTGCCCTCCCTGCTGCGCGGCTTCTCGGCGCCGGTGCTACTGGACGCAGGGCTCTCCGATGAGGAGCAGGCATTCCTCTTCGCCCACGACACCGACGAATTCTGCCGCTGGGACGCGGGGCAGAAGCTCTTCTCGCGGGTTGTCTTGCGAATGGCCGCCGAGATCGGCGCGGGAGCCTCCCCCACACTGGACGAAAGCTTGGTCAAGCCGGTGCGCAAGACGCTGCGCAACCGAGAGCTCGACAAGATGTTCATCGCCCAAGCGCTCTCGCCGCCCACCGAGCAGGAGCTGGCAATCCTGATGAGCGAGCAGGGCCCCATCGATCCGGAAGCGCTGCATGCGGCGCGGCACACGCTGACGAGTGGCCTAGCCGAGCGGCTGCGCGCCGATTTCGAGGCGATCTTCGAGGAGAACCGCGACGATGGCCCCTACACGATCGATCCCGTCGCGGTCGGCCGCCGCAGCCTGAAGAACCTGGCGCTGAGCTATCTCGGAAAGCTGGAGCTGCCCGACGTGACGCGCTTTGTGTTCGATCAGTTCAACGGCGCCAGCAACATGACCGATTCGATCGCGGCTCTCTCGGTGCTGACGCACATCGAGGGCGAGGAACGCCGACTGGCGCTGGAGGATTTCTACGAACGCTGGCAGACGGACACGCTCGTGCTCGACAAGTGGTTCACGATCCAGGCCATGGCTCAGCTTCCGGACACCCAAAAACGCGTCGAGGAGCTGCTCGTGCACCCCGCCTTCTCGATGAAGAATCCCAACAAGGTACGCTCGCTCATCGGCGTCTTCGGCAGCTCCAACCACTGGTGTTTCCACGCCGCCTCGGGTGAGGGGTACGCCTTCATGGCCGATCGGGTGCTGGAGTTGGATGCGATCAATCCCCAGGTCGCGGCGCGCATCGTGAGTCTCTTCAACCAGTGGAAAAAGTACGAGCCGAAAAGAAAAGCGCTGATGGAGGCGCAGCTCGAGAAGATCCACGCTTCCACAGCGCTGTCCAAAAATGTCTTCGAGATCGTCTCCAAGTCCCTGGCGTAAGCACAGGACGCCACGCCTCGGTTCACAGACGATATCTTCGCTTGGCTTAGTGCAGCAACTCAACCAAGTCCAGGTTCGATTCGTGCCATTTGAGCTCGCCACCGTGACAACACCCTCTCCCGACACTCGCGCCCTGAACATGCTGCGTTGTTCCGGCCAGGGCGGGTGGGATCGGATTGGGGAGTGTCAGATCGATGTTGATGCTACCGGAGACCGGGAAAGTGCCCAGATGCTGCATGGCGTCGGGGATCAGGTCTAGCGTCCACCCACCGATCGAGTAAGAGCCCAGATCGTGTCCCGCGAAGAGAACCGCATGATCGTCTTCACGTCCTCCTGAAAGCGTGATGTGAACGACATCGCCCCCACCAACCGGTGTATCCGGCTTGACATCGAGGGTGAGACAATTCCCTCCAGGTCCCGGAATACCCGATGCTGGCACGCTCAAAGCCGCGATCAAAAGACCCACGCACAGCACAAAAATCGGCCACTTCATCTGTTTTCCTCCTTGGTATGAGTGAGTGACATAAGAGAACGCTTTTCGGCGAATTGGATGGATAATATCCTATACATCCCCTAGGAATCAAGCCGCTTGCAGAACTTTGCACGACCCATGAGTCTCGCTTTTCGCTGCTTGCTGCCCGGTGGAGTCGCATATCGTCGTCGACCGGCAGGCACGTCAGCCCGGAAGAACACCCCCTCGAAGAGGAATCCAGAGTCGTACGTTTAGGCGCTGAGAGCTCGGAGGATTTATCAATTTCTGCGCATCACTGTGCAAAAAATGCGGTGCGATCATGCCCTGAGGCGCTCGCCGGCATGAGTACACCCGCGTTGTTCCAGCGACATCGACCAATCAGCGTAGCTACGCTCGATTGGCACCCCACTTGCTTTCCATGCCACACGGCGATGCATCATGTCGATGCTTCGCGCCGGTATTTGAAATCCGAGGCTCTGTTTATAGACCACCGCGAAGGTCTGTTGAATCCTGAAAGGAGGAGCCCCATGCCTCGAACGATAAACTGCCTCTTCGTCGCTTTTTGTCTGCTCTCGTTTTCGGCGCCCGGACTGGCGGGGGAACGCTATTACTATCTGCCCGTTAACGACCTGCATCTCACCGAGGGTGCGATGGTGGTGGAACCGTCGGACGGGGAAGAAGCAACGCAGCCATTCGGCCGCCGCGACCGGTGGCTGCGACAGCTTCAAAAACCCTTTGCCGTGGGTCGCCACGACGAAGAGATCTATATCGTGCTCAAAGGGGAGAGTGGACGCTGGGATCCAGCTCGGTCCTTAGATGCCAATCTCGACGCCGCGAGAATCGCCATCCGCGCCTGCGAATCCGCGCAGCCGCAGGGGACCCTCTACGTTCCTGGACCAAACTCCTCAAACCTCATGAAGATCGGTTTTAACGTTCCAGAAGGATCACCCGCAGCGGAGAGTGCGCGGAATCACTTTCTGCGCGCCAAAGAAGACTATTATGCAACGCTCCTGCGCCTGCACCCCCCGGGCGCTGTCTGGTTGCGTCACGAGATGCTCGCGGCCCGCGAGTCGCGCGTCGGTGCGGCGCAAGCGTCTTCGGAGAGGCGCCGGCCAGCTCGCGAAACCTTCGATACCGAGCTGCAGCAAACGTTTGATCTCTACACGGGAGGCCGCGCGATCAGCGAGAACCTCCAGCTCGACCGCGAGCTGATCCTCTTCAGCGATCTCTCCGCCCTGCAAGTGCCGATCGACTCCATCGAGGGCATCACCATCGCGGCCCTCGACTGGCAGGAGCTCCTGAAAGGCAAGAGTCCCGAGAAGGACGCCATCGCCAAAGCGCTGCCCTTCGATCAGCACGCGCTCATCTTTCCCGGTTTCCAGGCGCTGGTCGACATGCTGGACGAAGCCAAGGCCAGGGGCACGCCGATCCTGCGCATCCTGGAGACCCGTTCGGAGGATGCACAAACCCTGGAACGCTACGAGCAGCAGCTCTGCCTGCCCCTCGATGCGGTTGCGCGCCTGATCGGCCCCTCCCTCGTCACGAGCAGCGCCCTGACCGGATCGGATCCCTACCTGCGCACCGGGTCCGATGTAGCCGTAGTGTTCGAGACTTCGAAGCCGCGAGCACTCGAGGCGATGCTGCGTGCCCGCCACGCACTGGCGCGTAAAGCCGTGGACGGTACAAAAATCGAATACGGCACGATCGCCGGCGATCTCCCCTATGCGGGAGTGATCTCTCCGCGGCGGCGCATCTGTTCCTACATCGCGACGATCGATGACGATCTGGTCGTGGTATCCAACTCGCTCTTTCAACTGGAACGGATCCATCACACCGCCCAGGGGCAAATGCAGTCGCTGGACGAGCTGGACGAATACGCATTCTTCCGCGACCGCTACGCGAAGGACGCACCCGATGAGACGGCGTTCCTCATGGTCTCCGACGCCACGATCCGCCGCTGGTGCAGCCCGCGCTGGAGGATCGGCGCCTCCCGCCGCACCCGCGCCGCCGCGCTGCTCATGAATCTACAGGCGGAGAACCTCGATGCGCTACGAGACGGTATCGAGACGCCGCGAAAGATCGACCTGCAGAAACCGGTCGCCCTCCTCGACGACCTGTTCATCGATGCAAGCGGGGTGTACTCGGCAACCTTCGGCAGCCTCGATTTTCTCACGCCGATCGCCGAGCTGCAGATCGACCGAGTCTCGCAGGAGGAGAAGGACGCTTACCTCCGGTTCCAGCGCAACTACGAACGACACTGGCGCCAGTACTACGATCCGATCGCGGCGCGCTTCAGCATCGAGTCCGGACGGCTGGGGCTGGACCTCACCGTCATGCCGGTCACCGCGTTCAGCGAATACCGGGATTTCATGGTCCTCACGGGCAATGCCGCCATCGAACCCGGTGCCGGGGATCTGCACCCCGAGGCGGTCTTGCACTTCGTCATGTCGCTCGATCAGGACTCTCCCCAGGTGCGCCAGTTCAGCAACTTCGCGGCCAGCATCTTCCCGGGCAAGCGCTCCGCCAGCCCACTGAGCTGGATCGGCAGGTGGCTGGCGCTCTATGCCGATGAGGATCCTTTCTGGAGCGAGCTGGGAGAGGCGGCAGAGCGGGGCGGTGAGAACGAGATGGCGGACTATATGGAGGCCAACCTGGCCCGCCTGCCGCTGGCGCTGCACGTCGACGTGGCCAATCCCTTCAAGATGAGTGCCTTCCTCACGGCGCTGCGGGCCTTCGTGGAGCAGACATCTCCCGGACTGACCCGGTGGGAGTCTCTCAAGCACGACGACCTGCCTTACGTGAAGATCGCACCTGGCAGCGAATCTGAGATGTACTGGAGGGACAACCAGGACACCTTCAAGGATCTGGCCCTCTACTATGCGCCCCTGCCACATGCCCTGATCGTGACCCTCAACGAAGATCTCATCAAACGCGCGTTGACCCGCCAGCGGGCGTGGATCGACGCCCAGAAGCAAGACGATCACGGGACCCACGAGCCGTCCCCGGAGCCCCAGGCTTCCCTGCTGGGCAAGTCGGTGGCGGTGCATGCCGAACGCTTCGCGCTCGACGTCCTGCAGGGGATCTTCAACGAGGACCTGCAAACGATCATGCAGCGCCGATCCTTCACCAACATCGTGATCCTCAACGAATGGCGCCGCCGTTTCGGTGTGCAAGACCCGCTGGCCTTCCAGCAACGGTACTGGCAGACCCGACTGGTCTGCCCGAGCGGGGGTGACTACGTGTGGAACGAGGAGTACCGGACCATGGAGTCCACGGTTTATGGCCATCCCTGGAAACCGAGGCAACACCGCGAACAGACCACACCGCTCTCGCACCTTGCCGGTGCCAGCTTCGGCCTGACCTTCGAGAACGACGGTCTGCGGGCCAAGGTGAGCGTAGACGTGAAGGAATGAGGTGCCATCGAGGATGGGGTGGACATCTTTTCCGGCCGATGGTAGGTTTTTTAAAGAGGCGGTTGAAGAGGGCAAACGATCGCGACAGACCTCCGGGCAACTCGATCGGACTCATCTCTTTCAGCGGCCCCCTCACCACATTGCGAGCGCTATGCTCCCGTCGTGGAGCCGAGTTGCGCTCCATCTATGATTTCCACGTGCCCCATTACGTCTCGAAAAGGAGGAACTCATGCTGCTTCGATCTGCCGCTTCGGCGCTTTTTCTCATCGCGATCCTGGTGAACACCTCGCTCGGTGCGACCATCTACGTTCCCGACCACTACACGACGATCCAGGCGGCGATCTCCGCTGCCGGTAGCGGAGATCTGATCCTCGTCAGGCCGGGGACCTATCACGAGAACATCGACTACTCCGGCAAGGCGATAACGATCAGGAGCGACCAGGGGCCCGGCGTGACGGTCATCGACGGACAGCAGCAGAGCAGCGTGGTCGTGTTTCAGAGCGGCGAGGATTTTCTCTCGGTCCTCGACGGTTTCACGATCACCAACGGCAAGGCCTCCGAGGCGCTCCACTACGGAGGTGGCGGGATCCACTGCTTCAACAGCTCACCTATGATCATCAACAATGTGATCACCAAGAACACGGCAGCCTTCGCCGAGGGCGGGGGTATCTACTGCGAGAAGGCCTCGCCCACTGTCCGCAACAACACGATCCACACCAATGACGCCACCTACGGCGGAGGGATCTTCTGCGACGAATCGTCGCCGGCCATCTTCGACAACGTGATCACCGAAAACACGGCCAAGGGAACCGTGGGCGGCGCGGGGGGCGGGATCTGCTGCGAGGGTTACTCGCACCCCTCGATCAAGGACAACATGATCACCAAGAACCTGTCAGGCTCGGGCGGCGGCGTTTATGTAAGCGACGCCGAGCCGCACATCACAGGCAACACGATCAGCGGCAACACCGCGGATTACTCCAGCGGAGGAGGCATCTCGATTCTGGGATACCTGATTCATCCGGAGATCAACAACAACATCATCATCGACAACCTCTCGGCGGTTTGGGGCGGCGGCATCAGCACCCGCATCAATACGTTGCCCAAGATCGAAGAGAACCAAATCGCGCGCAACACGGCCCAGTCGGGCGGCGGCATCTACTGCGAGGGCGACGGCGCCCAGATTCTCGACAACCTCATCGAGGACAACACCGCGACCGTCCACGGCGGAGGTGTCGAGTGCTACATGAGCTCCAACGCCGAGATCCGGGGCAACCTGATCCGCGGCAACCTGGGTTTCGAGGGTGGCGGGATCGGGGCGTCCAATGGGTCGTCGCCGGTCATCGCCGGAAATGAGATCGAAGCCAACGCGGCCGACAACGACGGCGGCGGCATCCACTGCATCGACAGCTCGTCGCCGACCATAGATAGCAACCGGATCGTTCTCAACAGCGCGGTGTACAACTGCGGCGGCGTTCATTGCGGGGGAGGTTCGGCGCCCGATATCTCCAACAACGTGATCTCGCACAACACGGCGTTCGGCGCCGGCGGCGGTATCGAGTGCATAGACAACTCCTCACCGGCGATCATCAACAACGTAATCGCCGGCAACACGGTACAGGCCGCAACAGGAGGCGGCATCTACTGCGGCTACTCGTCCACGCCGGCGATCACCAACAACACGGTCTTCGGCAACAGCGCGCTCAACGGGGGTGGAATTTTTTGCTATTCGTCGCGGCCCTCGATCTATAACTCGATCTTCTGGGACAACAGCCCGGATCAGATCGGCGGCGTCAATTTGACTGTGGCCAACTGCGATGTCCAGGGCGGCTATAGCGGACCGGGCAACATCAACGCCGATCCGCTCTTCGCGGGGACCTCGAGCGAAGATTTTCACTTGACACTCGGCTCGCCCTGCAAGAACGGCGGCGACAACAGCGCACCGGGGCTGCCGGTCAGCGACTTCGAGGGCGATCCACGTGTCGCCGAGGGTGTCGTGGATATGGGTGCCGATGAGCGTCATCCCCATCTCTATCACGACGGCCATATCGTCCCCGGGGGGAGCATCACAGTCCGCGTGATCGGCCAGCCGGGCGAACCGGTCACGCTGGCACTCGGCGCGGGGTTACAGAATCCGCCGCAGGCGACTCCCTACGGCGATCTCTATATCACCTACCCGCCGGCAAAAACCTTTTCCCTCGGCACCGTCCCCTCGCAGGGTGTGCTGGTTTTTGGGGCAACACTGCCGCTGGCGTGGCAGACCGGTGATGAGTATCCCTTTCAAGCTCTGCTGGGGCCGATGGCGCCGGGATCGATCCTCACCAACCTGATGGTGCTGGTTGTGGAGTAGCGTCCCAAAGAGAGTTACGGTCCGGTGGAGGACGTCGGGTTGGGCGTCGACGGCGCAATCGTTTCGGTTTCTGGGAAAACTGGCGTCCCTGCCGGGCCGTTCGCTGAATCCTGAGTGATCATCACCCGGGTAGGATGGCTGAGCAGCTTTCTTGTTGACATCTGGTTATGTCGAGGTTTGCATGAATTTGCATGGCGGCTCACGTGCCTTCGTCAGGTTGAGCGAGCTGTAAGGAAATCTCGATACCCGATCCGCTGCGCGTACGACGTGACCAGAGGGCCTCCATCCAGGTCAGCGCCAAGCGAGACTGCATGACGTTAGTCAGCAAGACCAACGGTGAATCGAATTCGAGCTGCAACCATTTTGTTTGCCCTCGAGTCCTCAAAAAAAAGGGAACGACGAACGATGAAGACGCCTAAATCACTCGGTGCTGCGATGTGCGTGTTCCTCGCGCTGGCGATCGCGGCAATCGCCCGGGACGCCGTAGAAAAACAGACGCAAACCAGGCAAGAAAAGGGGGCCACACCGCAGGTGTTTTTAAAATCGTTGGTCGGATCGTGGGAAGGCACGTGCCGCACCTGGTTTCGACCTGGCAAGCTCGCTGACGAGTCGAAGGTCAAGGGCGAATTTCAGACCATTCTCGGTGGACGGTTTTTACGTCACACCTATGAGGGCAAAATCCAGGGGCGACCGCGCAACGGAGAGGAGACGATCGCGTTTAATTCGGTCAAGAAGAAATATCAGACATCCTGGATCGATGATTTCCACATGAATTACGGCATCCTGTTTTCAGAGGGCGAGGGTATCAAAACCGGTTTTGTCGTTGTCGGGAAATATGCCGTTGGTCCCGATAAGCCACCGTGGGGCTGGAAGACCGTGTTCGAGTTGAGAGACAAAGATCATCTCACCATCACCGCGTACAACGTCTTACCGGACGGAACGGAAGCGAAGGCCGTCGAAACAAAGTACACTCGGAAGAAACCGTAACAAGAATTCGCCAGGACACCTCACCTGAGATCGCTGGCTGAGGCGCTGCACTGGACGGGGATTTTGCTGCGTTTCATCCCCGCCGGTGAAATTGAACGTCAGGCAATAAACGATGAACTCAGCAAGGAGCATTCAAGGGGGACGCGAAGAGCCTCGGCGGTTAGTCGAGCTAGGTTTCTAACGCCCCCCCCCTACTTACAACGTAGGGTCGAAAATAGGTCACGTGCTTGTATCACATTGTGAATCTCAAAAGATAGGTGAAATTATGAAATTATCCGAACAAGATGCCAAACTCTTCTTTGACTTGATGTGGCCTCTCCAATATTTTGTTAATAAAAAACTCAAAATTCACACCAGCATAAAAAGCATAGATGAATATGCTGAAAGTACCGATGAAGAAAAACTAGAAGTTCGCAACCTTCTTTATGCGGACACAAATTTGATCGATTCATTTGTAAAAGAAAACCCTCAACACCTTTCTGGAGATAAACTATCAATTATTACCAATTGGAAGAATTTTATTCAAGGAGATTTTTTCATCGAACGGTTACTAAAAAAATGTGCGATTTTCATTAAAGAAAGAGACGTCTATGGAGTGCTGGGACTGACTCAAGGTTTCGATGAGCTCATTCCTCGCTCGCGTATTCCCTTGAGTGTGCGAACCGTTCTATTGCCGTTCAAAGGGAAAATTATCCATGACGACCTTTTTCAAATATACAATATTATTTTTGGAGGTGGCACCAAGAGATCATTAAGAGAAAACTATATGACCGCCAAACAAAACAATCGTATTATCGTAAGTCTTGACCCGATTACAACAGGACTTCAAAAGGAAAAGTCGAGCAAACCTCTCAAAAACTGGAAGACCGAATTAAACGAACTTGCTGATATAGCTAAAAAATTGCGAGGAAGCTCCGAACATCCAGCCATTTATGGCCCAGCATTCAGCTTGGTAAAAGCGAGTATAGAATTTTCTCAAACAGCGGCAACTGATTCAGGTGATTTGGATCATCTCTATAAATCCCTGAAAAAAGTAGAGCGAGCATTAAACAAATCGCGTACAGTTCTCAACCGTGTAGAAAACTGGTAAACAGATAAAGGCACTACCTCGTTCTTTCAGCGCACAACTCATTGCTGCGTCCAACTCGGACTATCCGAATCCAGGAGAGGTTTTGCGCGAAGAACTGCTTCGAGAATCAGACCGGAGGACAAGCGGCGAGCAACGCAACCCAGCACGAGGCCGTATTGCCAGCCGCTTCACGCCGGTCAATCCAGCGCGGCTGAGCGCCAGCGGTGGGCATCGTAAAGAGGAGCATACATGATCGATAAATCAAATCGTTCGATTTTGTTTCTTGGCAAGAAAAATGATGAGCATTGCTCAAAAGCTGTCGATTTCATCGAGAGCAACTTTTCTGATGTCTCAATATATCTCGGTCAATGGGGTGATCCGCAGCCCGAAGAGATTGAATGCTGGGATGGCGATTACATCATTTCTTATCTCTCACGGTGGGTCGTCCCCGAATACCTACTCGAGAAAGCCGGAGTTGCCGCAATCAACTTTCATCCTGCTTCACCCGATTATCCTGGTATCGGCTGCAATAATTTCGCTTTGTATGAGCAGGCAAAGGAATATGGCGTGACATGCCATCATATGGTTGCCAGGGTCGACACAGGCGGGATCATCGCGGTCAAGCGTTTTCCTGTATTTCCGAATGATGATGTCGGATCACTTCTACAGCGGACATATGATTTTCAGTTGGTTCTTTTCTATGAGGTCGTTGGATATCTATTGGGAAGTGAAGCTCTGCCGTCATCAGAGGAGACTTGGAGGCGAAAGCCGTATACCAGAAGAGAGTTCAATGACTTGAGTTTCATCACCGCTTCGATGTCCGCTGAAGAAATTGGTCGACGCATCAGGGCAACGAGCTATGGAATTTTCCAGCCAACGATCGAGATCGGTGGCTATGTCTTCGAGCTCAGGACTGAAAAAGACGGCTAATATGGAGGGAATCACATGGACGCGTTTGATGCCATCTACGGGCGCCGTGCGATCAAGCATTTCGACGCCTCTCACCAGCTTTCGAGCGAGGAGGAGCGTAAGTTGCTGGAGGCGGCGATCCAGTCCCCTACGAGCTTCAACATCCAGCACTGGAGATTCGTCATCATCCGCGATCCGGATCTGCGCCGGAAGATCCGCACGGAGTTCGGCAACGACCAGGCGCAGATGACCGACGCTTCCCTGCTCATCGTGATGACCGCCGACGTGCGGGCCTGGTGCAAAGAACCGCAACGATATTGGCAGAACGCACCGCAGGAAGTCGCCGACCTACTGGTCAACCTCACCATCCCAATCGACGCAAATCCGTAGCGTCGCTTGGTCCCAGTCAGAGAGCTGAGATTTTTGATTTGGGCCAAATCCGACCGGAAAATCTGCGAAATTATTTTTGTCGCAACCCCTATCCCTCCAGAGGGGCGTAGGGCAGGAGATATCCGGCGTCGCGGAGCTCGCGGATCTCGGCCTCGGTGGCTTCGAGAATGTGGTAACCCGCGAGGCCGGCATCGACCGACGTGATCGCCTTTTCCGTCCCGTTGGAGAGCTTGATGACCAGAACAGGCTTTCCTTCCGATGACGCGTCGTGCTCGGAGCTCAGGCGAGCCTCGACAACCTTGGCGTTATGGGGAACGGGTCGCGCCGGCTTGAACGATCCCAGTTTCATATCAGCTCGCGGCTCCAGAAAACTCGTAATCCTTGGAGATTTTGTGGTTACGTTGAGCCCATTATACTTCCAAGGCCACGATCGTCATGAAAATTTTCCTCCTGACTTTTGAGTACGTGCGCAGGGCGACCCGGTGGGGCTCGCTACTTGCCACGGAGTACCGCGTTGACGATCTCATCGAGCCGCTGCAGAAATCGGGATCGATCCTGCTTCCGGAACGGAGCCGGGCCACCGGTCATCATCCCCAACTCGCGCAGATATGACTGGACTTCGCGGTTTGCGAGAGCCTCGCCGATCGCACTCTCGGTAAAGACACGTCCTTTGGGGCTGAGCACCCGAGCGTCCTTTTCCAGACAGCGGGCGGCGAGGGGGATATCCGTGGTCACGACGATGTCGTTTTTCTCGATATGATCGACAATCCAGTCGTCGGCAGCGTCGTACCAATCCGAAACGACAACGAGCTCGATCCAGGACACGTCCGGAATCGTCATGCTGGAGTTCGCCACCAGGGTGACCTGGAGCCCGTGCCGCTTGGCGACTCGGTAGACTTCCTGCTTCACAGGGCATCCATCAGCATCGATGAAAATCTGAGTCAATGGTGTCCTCTCGCGTATATTGGCGGCTTTCCTACACGTCTCAGGCTGCCTACCAGGGGGTCCATGACGGTCATCAGGGGTCGACTATTCCACTATTTACGTGGAGTCAAGACGGCATTTTCGGTGTCCACCCGCCGGCCGGGCTCGTTCGCTTCGGCGATAAAAAAAGGCAATCCGCCTGCTGCGAAAGCCTTGTTCGGGCAGGAGCGCCGCTGTGGGAGAAAACGCGCTCCTCTTCCAACCAGGCCTCCCGAGGATCGCCGGAGCCGAGCGGCAGCATCAGGATCGGGTGCACCTCGGCCAGCAGTCGTTCCACCTCGCTGTGCGGGCTGCGAAAGGGGCGCACCGAAGGCTGGACGCGCGGAATACGTTCCTTTACAGTGATTACTAAGGGATTCTTCGCGTGCGGTGCGAGGATCTCCGCGACATCGGCATAGCCGCCTCCAGGCCGGAAGCTCAGGGCGTAGCCGAACCACTTCAGACGCGGCTCCCCCGGCGGCAGTTTTGCGTTGATCTTGCGCAACTGGCGCAGGAACCACGCGGCCTCGTCGAGGAAGGCGAAACAGGTGCGATCGGTCACATACCAGTCGAGCGAATCCAGCCGCACCGAACGTTCGCGCACAAACTCCAGGAACTCGCCGGAATCCACCTTCGCGCCCTCTTCTCGAGCAACAGAGTGCGGAACCGCAACGAGCGCGAGCAGAGCGAGTAAAACGATCGAGCGCATGAAAATCCTCTCTGGGATTCGGGGAACGCTAAAAACAACGCTCATCGTAACATATGCCGGGAACGGAGAAGCCGTGGATTCCTATCTTCACCACAGGGATTGAGATGACGCTGATATCGGGGGGATTCGCGATAGTGTGGCCGCGGACATGACGACGGACCGCTGTCCAACCCGCAGGCCGTAACGCCGGCGATCGCGGTGGATTGTGGCCTCACGATTGTTTTCGGTTCTATTAGGGGGCGGTAGCGCCGGTCACAGCAAGCGTCGGGTGGAGAGCTCTACTCGACTGTCAAGACCATCAGATTCGACAAGCGCGTAACACCGAAGCCTTTCGGGCCCACCAGCGCCTGGAACGGATAGCGATCACCCGGTTTCCAGTAGGCCGGCGCCGTAAAGGTCGTAAAGAGGACTCCCTTGTTCGGGATGATCCCGAGATCGGCCTGCCATTTCAAAGGCATGGCTAGGTACAAATCGCCGTAGGGAGTCGATAGAGGGGGTTTTTTAATTCCCGATCCCAGCGCGAGGCGCACGGGTGTGGTGTCCGGGAAACCCGTGATTTTGATCTCCAGGCTTCCGAGAGGTGTCACGCTGCCGGAGCTATAGAGATGCGTGGAAAACTCGTCAGCCCCCATATCCACGATTCCCAGCTCGATGCGCGGATCGCCCTCGAAATCGAATGGAGGAACCGGGGAATTGTTGTGGCCACTGTTTCGACACGGTGAACTGAAGGTGAGATGATAATCGTCGTTGGCGGCATCCACGAAGTCCGGATCATGATCGATCATGCCGGGTCCCCATATGAAGGTACAACTAGCATCCGTGTAAACTGCTGAAGGCCCGCCTTCCACGTCGCTGAATCTGATCTCGAAATACTGGGGACCGAACCACGTGCTGATCTCTGACCCCAGCGGCGCATCGTTGTTCCAAAAGATGCTGTTCCTGACGTAAGCATCGGCATATTCATAACAGGCAATTCCGCCCCCATAATCCACAGCGGTGTTTCCGTATATCGTACAGTTACAGACGGCAATGGATGAAAACCATCCACAATAGATACCGCCTCCGGATCTTCCAGCCGAGTTTCCGGCAATGAGACAGTTGACGATCTTCATTTTAGATGATTTACAACGAATACCTCCGCCATCAACGAGATTGGATTTATTGCCGATCACAGTGTTGCCGGAGAAAAGAACATCGGAATCGTTGAGACAAGTACAACCTCCACCCAAGTTGTCAATAAGTTGATTACCAGACACATTGCCATTGACGGAACACATGACCAGTGCATGGTTCGTACCGGTTCCAATGTCGACGTTGCGAATGAAATCGTTGTTCGTGAAAAGGATATCTTGATAACAATCCAGACAGTAGATGCCGCTGCCGTGTTCAGCGCCGTTTTCTATAATTGAATTATTATCAACGATCGTCGTAGATCTAACGATGTAAATCCCTCCGCCAAACCGCGCGGCAGTGTTCTCGTCGATCAGATTGTGAAATATTCTTCCGGCGGAACCATTACTGAGAATTCCACCACCATTCCCGCCGTAGGTAGAAGCGACACTGTTCTTGGTGATCGTGTTGGTTTTGATGACAGGCGTTGAATCGTAGAAACTGATACCGCCGCCATTCAGTGCGGTGTTGGAAGTGATCGTGTTGTCAATAATCAGCGGCGACGAACCATCGCACATCCCAATCCCTCCACCGTCGTCGGCGTGGTTGGATTCGATAAAATTCCCACGGATCGTCGGTGAGGCGTTGCGGCAGTACACTGCTCCACCGAGGTAGAGGCCCAAATGAGTCCAGGAGGTTCCCGAGCCGTTGGTCAAGGTGAATCCTTCGATAACCGAATCAAGTCCTTCACCGGTATCGAACGTCACAACCGAACCGGCGAGGCTGCCGTCGATGGTTGTGCGCTCAACGCCCTTTTCACTCTCGATGGTAATTGCCTTTCCGATGAAATCGATGTTTTCTACGTAGGTTCCTTCCCTCACGACGATGAGATCGCCGCTGGAAGAGGCATCGATCGCAGATTGAATGCTCGCAAAGTTGTCGGGAACGTAGATGGTTGCAGAATACGCAATGAGGGGAGCGGCAAGAAAAACAGAAAGCATGAGAAACCAACGCACGGGGCACCTCCTATTCTCGTGTTCTCGAGGACGCTGATTCATATACTAATTTTGGTCAATATAACCGGGATGCGGATTTTCTAGAAGCACGATCTCCTCGCTTGACGCAAAGATTGATGCAATTCACTTGCTCTTATCACTTTAGAGATGAACATCAAAGTGGGCATGCAGAATTCGATCTCGATCCCGAGGAAAACGATTCCCGACAAATCAATCAAGGGCACGGCTCATCGCCACCCCTGACCTCGACGATCGCTCGCAGGCGACTGACCTAAAAAAAAGGGATCAGAGGTCCTTTTTCAGGCGGTGCTCGGCCGCCATCCGCTCCACGTCTTTCTTGTAGTATCTGCCGATGGGGATCCGGTCCTCCCCCATCCCGATGTGATTGCCCTCGATGCGATCGATCCTGTTGATGGCGACGATGAACGACTTGTGGACCCGCAGGAACCGATCCAACGGCAGGCTGCTGGACAAGGTGGTCATAGTTTCCGGAGCACGGATCATCTCCTCATCGGTGAAGATCTTCACGAAGTTGCCAGCTCCCTCGACGTACCGGATCGCCGAGAACCTGACCTTGTGCTCGGTTTTGCCGGCCCCGATGAAGATGAACTCCTCGTCCCGAACCGGGGTCGTTGCATTGGCTGCCACGCTTCGGGTATCGATCCTCTCGACGGCCCTGTTCACCGCTTTCAGAAACCGGTCGAGTGCGATCGGCTTGAGCAGGTAGTCGGTCACCGAGTGCTCGTATCCCTCGAGGGCGAACTCCGAGTAGGCGGTGGTGATGATCACCTGCGGAGGTGCCGTCAGCGTTTCGAGGAGCGCCATCCCCGTCATCCCAGGCATCTTGATGTCCAGGAAGATGATGTCCACCCTGTTTTCGTGGAGATAAGCCGCCGCCTCGGCGGCATTGGCGCAACTCTTGACGAGCTCGAGTGACGGGAGCGCGGCGATGTGTTTTTGTAAAACGCGGCGTGCCAAGGGCTCGTCGTCGACGACAATGCATCTCGTCTTCATAACCGGATCCTCAGCTCCACTCGAAACCTGTCGTTTTCGTCCTGAATCGAAAGGTCATGAGCACCTGGATAGAGGAGCTCGAGCCTGCGCCTCACGTTCTTCAAGCCCATCCCGTCGGTAACGTCGCTCCCAACGGCTCTGCTGTTTTCGACGGCATACTCCAGCTCGTTATCACGTACATCCGCGCGGATATGAAGATACCCATCGTGCATCGCCGCGTTGATCCCATGCTTGAAGCCGTTTTCCACGAAGGGCGCGAGGAGCATGGGCGCGATCCGCCTACCCTTCAGATCCCCCTCCACATCTACCCGGATATTAGGGTTCCCGCTGAGGCGCAGCCTCTCCAGATCCACATAGTTCTCGATGAACGCGATCTCGGCTTCCAGCGCGACGTCGTCCCTCAGCGACGAATCGAGGACATACCGCATCAGGTCGGAGAGCTTCAGGATCATATCCGGCACCCGCTCCGACCGATCCAAGCTCAGAGCATAGAGGCTGTTCAGGGTGTTGAAGAAAAAATGAGGGTTGACCTGAGAGCGCAGCAGAGCGAGCTCTGCGCGCGCCTGCTGCACCTCGGCCTCCTGCAGCCGGAACTGCTGCCTCAGACCTCGTGCGAAGTACTTCAGGCCGGTCGTGACCGCTATGTAGAAGAGCGCCACGCCGATGCCGCTGATGTGGGAATCAGGATCCTGTTCGATCAAGTAGAAAACAAACTCGATGAGCACCGCCGACCCTACGGTAATCACGATGAGAGCAACAAAGTAAGAGGTGTACCGCCTCCTCTCGAAGAGCATCTTCAGCGCGACGAAGTTCAAATAAACCGGCACCGGACCTGGCGCTACGATGAAGGTCGCCATCGCGAGAGCCAGCGTGGGAGTGTCATAGATCAAAACGCTCACATAGAGCACCATGTAGGTGAGCAGCCAGTAACAGACATGGCGCACGATGCGCATGCACCAGAGCCTCTTGAAGATCACCATCACATCGACGAGTATCATGTCTCGATCATATATCAGCCCCCAAAAAAGTCAATCCAAAGTCTCACACAAAACAACTTCACGTCGATGACACAAACCCTTTGTATCCCCCCAAGCGGCGTTCGTCATTCGAATCCGGGCGTTCGTCATCGAAATCGGTCACGGCCCGCTCCTAGAGCACGGCAAGCACGTCGACACCATCTTCCTTTGACAGGCGGCAGATGATTAAATAGGTACTCGAAACCGAAACACCGGCACCCACAACCTATCAATAGACGGGAGTTGAAAGATGTCGGGAAAGCTGGCGCGAATCGTAGCGGCATTGATCGTGATTGCGATCTGCCAGAGCCTCCACGCCGCAAACGAGGATCTGAAGAAATTCTGTGATTTTATCGAGGTGCAATGCAAAAAAAACGAAATTCCGGGACTGGCCATCGTGATCGTCGACTGCGATGAAGTACTCCTCAGCGAAGTCTTCGGTTTCACCGACCTGGACAAGAAGAATCCTATCACACGCGACACGATCTTCCCGATAGGTTCCAGCACCAAGCCGTTCACATCGACCCTGATTGCCATGCTCGTCAGCGACGGCACGATGAGCTGGGACGATCCGGTCACGAAGTATCTCCCCGAGTTCGACTTGAAGATCAAGAGCGACAGCACGAGCGATCGGGTGACGATCCGCGATCTGCTGTCCCACCGCACCGGCTTCTTCCACATGCAGTTGATCCAGACAGCCGTGAACTGGGGGCAGGCTGCGGATTTCTCACCCCCTCACACGCGCGACTCCCTGCTCCGCGCAGCCGCGGAATTCGAACCCAAGGACAGCTTTCGCAAAAGGCACAACTACAGCAACGTCAGCATGCTCGCCGCCGCCCTCGCATCGGGTCGGGCCTGCAACACCGACTGGGATACGCTCATGGCGCAGCGAATGTTCAAACCGCTGGGCATGAAACGATCGAGCACGTCGATCAGACAGATCGACGAGCATGATGCGGCCCTCGCAGTCGGACATCTCAAGGGTGAGCAGGGAATCGAGAAGGCCCGGCTCATCAACCTGGACGTCATCTCACCGGCTGGCGGAGTCAACTCGACCCTCGCTGACATGACGAAATGGCTGCAGCTCCTCTTAGGCGAGGGTCGATTCGAAGACCAGCGTCTTGTCACCAAGGAAGCCCTCCAGGAGACCTGGACGAGCCAGATCACCGGCGCAGATCTGGGCGGAATGCTGCCGGGAGCCGACTATGGCCTGGGCTGGTTCGTCAAGAAGTGGAAGGGTTATCGGTACGTGGAGCACGGTGGAAACGCGCTGGGCTTTTCGGCCAACGTCGCCTTGATCCCCGATCTCAGAGTCGGCTACGTGATGCTCTCCAACGTTCTGCCGAATCCTCTACAGGTCACGCTGAGTGAAAGGGTATGGGAAGTGATGGTTTCTGATCGGTGAGTGTACCGATCACCTGATTCGCCGTCGGGCGCGCGACACACGCAGCCGATCACCCCTCGAAGCCGGCCGGGTCCTGCCGGAAATAGAGCTTCATCAGCTCGTAGAGCTCTGGGTGCCGAACTCTCAAGACTCTCGGCCGCTCGAAAAAACACTCGGTCACCACCGCGAAAAAGTCTGCCGGACTGGTCACGCCATAGGGATCGAAGAAGCTCGGTCGGCCCCGCTCGACGCTCTCGATGAGGGCCTCGAATTCGCGGCGGAACACGCGAGCCCAGGTCTCATACATGGAACGTTCCGGAAGGACGGGATCCCCCTCGGTGGTTCCCGACTCACTGTCCAGTTGGTGGGCGAATTCATGCCACACGATATTCTCTCCGTCGCTGATGTCGGCAGCGCCCCGCAGAACATCATCCCAGGAGAGCACGACGTAACCTTCCTCCCAGGATTCACCGAGGCGATCCTCCGGCTCCTCATAGACGGTGCCGTCCGGTTGAGGATCGGGGGTATTGTCGACGTAGGCATGGGGATAGACGATGATCGATCGCAGCTTGGGATAGAAATCGGTGTCGTGTCCCAGCACCAGAATACAGGCCAGAGCAGCGATGGTAATGCGAATCTCATCGGTGATCTCGAGCCCCCCGCAGCCCTCGAACCGCTTTTCCGCGAGAAAGATCTGGATCAACCCCTGGAGCTTATATCGAGCCTCGACCGGCAGCAGCTCATAGTAGGGCACGTTGCGCCTCAACACCGCCAGTTGCTCGGCCGACAGTGGCGTGGCCGCCAATCTCTTGCGGCGCCGTTTCTGGAATCCGAAAACCATGTGCAAATCACCCAAGCTAACGACTCACGGGACAGCAAAGCTCGCGCGCTGAGAGTCTAATCAAAAAACCGTGAAAATAAAATGCAGTGACCCCCGCTTCCGGTTGCCGGAAACGGGGGTCACCGCTTTGTCGTATCGGATATCAGAGAATCGTACAGCGATCGTTTACGGCTCGATCTGGATACCCATCGGGTTGGAGACGTAGTCGAAGGTCGTGTTCAGCGTGTACGCGAGCGTCATCGTGTTGCCGATGTAGCTCGACGCCAGACCAGCGGGAATGACGAGGTTGGCCTGCGCCTGGCCGTTGCCGTCGAGGTTTGCGGTGAAGTTCTGAAAGACGGCGTTGTTCAGGTTGGCGAGGATGTAGTTCGTCAGAAAATCGAAGTTGACCGGCAGGATCAGTCCACTCGAAAGCGGCGTGCCCGGATCGCTACCGCTGAAGCCGCCCACGATGGTGTACTGGCGCCCCGCAAAAGCGGCACCGGCGTCGAGGTCGATGACGATGTTGCTGCCCGTCGCGGAGGAGAAGGAGTAGGCGTCGGCCCACAGGCCGGGGGTAAAATCGACTTCCTGCACGCTGACACCATCGACGCCACCTTCGGTGACCGAGTCGTTGGGATTGTCCTGCGTGACGAACCGGATCTTCATCTGGTTCGAGAGGGAGGTGAAATCGGACGCCCGGAAGGTGAACTGTCTCCAGTTGCCGGCCGGGCTGTGGGAGGCGGCTTGCGTCCAGGTGGATCCGTTGTTGCTCGAGATCGCAACGGTGTAGGGATCGTCGGCGTCGTCGTTGGTGAACCACGCGTAGTAGCTGATCAGCACGTCGTCCACCGCGGAGAGATCGAGGGTCGGAGAGACAACCCGTGTCGGACCACCGTCCACGTCTTCATCGAAACCGTTACCGGTCACGAAACACTGGCCCGAATTGTCGCCGTCGGTCAGCGGGTCGCCGCGCGTGCCACCGCTGCCGGAAGGCACGGCCCGCACCCAGGCGCCGGTGGTCAGGCTCTGGTTCTCCACGGTCCAGCCCAGATCGTTCTGGAAGTTGTCGGAAAAGACCGTGCTCAAGATGAAGGCCAAATCGAAGGAGTAGACGCTGGTGGGTGCGTCGGGAGGCGAGGTGATCGTGGTGCCGCCGTCGCCCTGGGCGCTGAAGTAAAACTCGGGCGCGTCACCAGGCGCGGTGTTGGGCAACGAGGCCTCGAAGAGATCGCCGCCCAACGGGGTGAGGGCAACCTGGGTGTAGTTGCTGGAGGATTCGAAGCGATAATAGAGGAAGCCGGTTCCGGGCACGTAGTTCTCGCCGGCCGGCACGATCTCGATCGTGATGGTCTCGCTCGGGCCGGGCCGCTGGAATCCCTGTGGCAGACCGACTGGAAAGGCGATCGTCAGGGCGGTGCTGCTCAGGGCGTTGAACGCGTTGACCCGGCCGTACCCCAGGTTGGAGTTGCCCACATCGTCGCAGGAATCGAACAGGATCTGCTCGGCATCATCGGCACTCAGCCCCGGCGCGTAAGCCCAGAGCAGGGCGGCGACGCCGTTGGTGAGAGGGGTCGAGAAGCTGGTGCCGCTCGCCGCACCCGATCCGCCTCCGTTGGTGGTGCTCGTGATGTCCACGCCGGGAGCGGCGCAGTCGACGGCCAGGCCGTAGCTCGAAAAGGAGGCCTTGTTGTCGTTCTGATCGGTGGCAGCCACAACGATGACGTCGTCCCAGTCGAAGCCGCTCAGATTGGCGTTGCTGTTGCCGGCGGCCCAAAAGAGCAGGGCGTCCATGTTCTTGATGGTCGTACCCGTGGTGCCTACCGAAGCGCTCTCCACACCGGAATACGAGACGCTGATCGTCTTGGCGCCGTTGGAAGCGGCCCAGAGCGCGCCGTCGCTGAGATCGCTCAATGAGGCGCTGCCGCCCGAGCTGTTGGACGTGCGGATCGGCAGCAGGCTGATGGTCCAGTTCACGCCGGCCACGAGGGTGTTGTTGTTGCCGATGGCGCCGACGCAGCCGATCGTCAAGGTGCCGTGGCCGTTGATGTCGTTCACGTCACCGCCCTGGGCTTCGGTCAGCCTGTCGACCGAGTTGTAGCCAGGCAGCAGACGGGCCTGGAGATCGGGATGGTCCTTGTCGACCCCCGTGTCGACCACCGCCGCGATGCGATTCACATCTCCCGTGAAGAGATCCCACGCCTTCGGGCAGTCCATCACCGGGTGGTGCCACTGCTGCCCGTAGTTGGGATCATTGGGAATCGTGTCGATGGGATAGCAGATCCAGTCGGGCTCCACGTACTGGTAGCCGCCCGTGGCCATGAGGAGGGACGCGATGCTGTTCTCGTCGTGTCCCTCGGGAACGGCGAAAATGTGTTCATCGGTCAGGGCCTGGTAGTCGATCCGCCAGGCATCGAGCCGCGCCGCAGCAGCCCTGCGCCGCACGGAGATTTCGGCGGAGTCGATGCCCAGCCGCTGCAGCGCGTCGATCTGGAGCGGTCGGGCGATCATCTGTCCGGAAAACTCGATCTCGCCGGGCCGCTCGACGAAGACGATATCTTCGCCGCCGGCGGCCAGAGAGACCCCTGGAATCGCGAGAAACAGAAAACACAGAACCGTCACAAACCTCATGATTTTCCTCCAGTTGAATCAAAATGTGCGAAAAAGGCTTATCGTTCGATGCAGGACTAGCGAAACTAGAGGAATAGCCGGATACGCATTGTTCACAAGCGGATTCCCCGGCAGCATCGACGTTCCTGGTTGGATGGCAAAAAAGGCTGTTGTGCCGGAACCTTACTCTCACCTCGAGGAGCGTGGGAGGGTGGCAAAAAAAAAGGGATAGGAAGAATCTTCCTATCCCTTCGTGACCGTGCTGCACCACGGTCAGATTGTCAGATTTCTGTCACGACGCGCGGGTACCTACAGGATCGATGTCGCCACGACATTCGTCTTGTTGCCGTACTGGACCGCTTGCAGCCACACATTGCGTCCCGCAGCGCCTGCTGGGATCGGCAGGTTCCAGATCGTCGTTCCTTGAGCGTTGCTCACCTGGACCGGTCCGGCCTGCCTCGGTTTGATGATGTCGAGGGTGACGTCGAAAACGGGGATATAAATGCTTCCGGTACCGGCAAGGCTGTACGCAAGATAAGTGTTCGTGGTGGGATCGCCGTTCGACGCCGTGAAGGAGCCCTGCTGCCCGGCGACCAGCGGGTCGGGACTCACCGCGAGGGTGTAAGAATCCTCTTCGACGAGATGGGCAAAGACATTCCTGAGAAGCACCCGGTTGTCTCCCAGGTCGATACCCGGCCCCCAGGGGGTGTCGTTGGAGCAGAATGAATTAACATCGGAAAAAAACAAGACCGGTCCCGAGTTGGGCCCTAGCGCTCCCCGTGCAATCGCGGCGATGGAGCTTCCATTGGTGTTGCTGGCGACCTCCGTGGCGTAGGTGCCCAATACATCGATACTGCCTTCCGACGCGATTCCGATCGTGTTGACCACGCCGAAGGGACCACTGATGATGGCGTGAGCGGGATCGGTGATCACCGGGCTGTAGTCGAGCCAGGATGTATTGTCCCAGGCGAGACTGAAGGGTGCCGCCATCGAATTCGGTCCGATCGAGAAATTGGGACCCACATCTGCGATCACGACGAGAGCGCCGCCGGCGACGACGTAATCGTAGAGTGCCTGCTGTTCGCTGTTGGATAGAGTCTTGCTATCGTCGAGCAGAGCTGCCCAGAAGATATCGACACCGGAGAGGTTGGCGCTGGTGATATCGTAAATCGAAGGGAGCAGTTTGAATTGCACATCCACGACCCCACCGGGCCCGAAATTGGCCGGGTCGGCAATCTCGGATCGTGCCACGTCGTACCCGCTACCGGTTTCAAACGCGAAGAGATCGCCGTGTTCGACGCGGTCCATCCTCAGGCTTCCCACGCTAAACACCGTCGTGTCACCTGCAAAGGGAGCATTTTGGGTGTTAGTCGCGCTGGCCTTCGGAACAGCCGCGGAATTCAGCGTTGCACCGTCGTACTGAGCACATGCCTCTTCCGAGAGCAGAACAAAGCCGGTAACAAATAGAACAAAGACAAACACAGTCGTTTTCAAGAAAGGATTCATCATCTCAAAACCTCCAGTATTGGGCGGATCAACAAGCGATCGATAGAAAAGAGAATCTCAATGCAATAGAAATGTGTAGCAACGAAATGTTTTGAAGTGCAAAATTATTCGTGTCGATCACATGATTCATTTATATTTCATTAAGCCTCCTTCCTGTAATTAAATCCTCGTCCAAGCAGCTTGGAGCCAGCATCCCCGCGCTAATATTAAATATGTTTGATATTTGATCTCGATGATCGGTCTGTGAGCTGTCACCTCGAGGAAAACCTATAGATCATGAAAAATCCTCTCTCTATCCCAGCGTCAACTCTCCGGCCCTTGTTCGTCTATTTTCTCGCTGCCAGGGTCCAAAAGCTCTTTGACCACATCGCCGCCGGCCGCATCGCTGTTTATGGCGGTTACGTGAACATGCATTCGAGCAAGCTGGGATACGAAGAGGTCAACAGGTTTCTCTATCCGGCGCACCGCATCGAAAACGCCTACATGAACATCCTGAGATCGGACGAACACTCGATACCGGGCGCCGGCTGGCCCGGCAAGCTCACAAAAGCCGATGTGGACGAATCCAACCGGTTCAAATTCATGGACGCTGCTGAGGCTTACAACGCCACAACCGCCCTGCTCGACGAGAGCCTCGAAACATTCGGTAAGAAGATCGGCATCACCAAACCGGGCATTCTCGACTATAACGCGTTCTCCTGGGAGCGAAGTGATATCATCACCGTGGAGATCCCCCCTGGAATCTACGGCAAGCCCTTGATCATCAGAGATGGCGTAACCCAGAAGGAAATCGCTTATCAAAAGATCGGTGACAACACGATCGCATTCATCGCCCCGGATCTCCCTTCGCTCGGTTACAAAATTTTCTACGGCGAAAAGGTCTCCACGCCCCCCGACTACCCGGACAGGGTCCAGGTGACCGCAAACGGACAAACGATCGAGAACGATTTCCATGTGGTCTCTATCAGCCCGCATGGGTTGAGCATCATCGACAAGCAGTTCGGACGGGAGCTGGTCAACGGAGCCAGCCCGTTCACCTTCAACGGTCTCATCAGGGCCGACAACATCGAGGATCTGCTGGGGATCTACAGCAAAGTTGAAATCGGTGAGGTCACGCTTGCCGGCAGCTCCGGCCCGATCCGCGGCGAAATGGTGCTCGGCTTAAAAACGTCACCAGCACGGACAACGGAATCACATCAAGCCGCTTCCACTACAGCCTCACCAGCTCGAGGCTCGGCTGGGGACGATACCCGATCGCCATCACCGATGGCCGCTGACAGCATCCGGCTTGCAACACTCTGCGTCTGAAACCTGCGCAAAAAAACAGCCCACAGAGAGATTGGCGGCGCACAGAGTATCAAGTCCTCTCATCTATTTGGGACAACAACACAACGTAGTTTTTGCCATACTTCTTGGCGCACTTCGGACACGTCGTGTAGTAATAATAGCGTTTCTTGGTCTCCCGGCCCTCTGATTTCACGTATTGATCCATCTCCTTGATCCACTTTCCCATGTCGCGATAAGGGCCTTCGAACACCTTGCTGAGAAAGGTACCTGAGATCGTCGTCATTTTAGCGCTCGGGACGTCGCCTGATACATTGACGAAAACGTTGGCTCCCCAGAGAGAATCTTCATCGGAAAGAGTGATCACGTCTTCACATTTGACGTTCGATGATTCGATCTTCGTCATGACTCTCTTCATGACGGTACCGAAATTGAGAGGGATATGGAATATGGCCCGAACGCGATCGGTGACAAATTTTTTGTTTTCCCATGTAACCTGAGTCTCGTTCCAAGGATTTGGTTCGAATTTCGGGCAACATATCGCCTCGTTCATATTGACCTCCTGTGTTTTTTCGATTCATCGATACCGGTCATTCGAAATCCCTGCGAAGCGAGCCAGACGACATAGTTGCCGGCTCCGCACCCGAGATCCACCGCCTCGCAGGGAGGGGGCCGCCCAAAGAGGACCAGCTCTACCAGCAGTTCCGGCGGCTTCTCGAAATTTCCAGGAATCCGATCGAGGGGCAGCTCCTGGTAGAACGTCTCCATCTGGTTGCGCAAGTTCATGAGGGTATCCTGCTCTTTGGCTCAATCGCCCCCACTATAACAGCTTCGTTCCCAAAAGCACCGGTCTATCGGGAACGCAGAGAGCAACACCTCCCTGCTCGTCGTGGAATCCGGTCACGAGACACTCCGACATGACATGCCCGATCTGCTTCTTTGGAAAATTGACGACCGCCACGACATCTTTGCCGATCAAATCGTCTGTGCGATAGAGCGCCGTGATCTGGGCGATCGACTTTTTCGTCCCGATGTCGTCACCGAAATCGATGTGCAGCAGGTATGCGGGCTTTCTGACCCCGGGCAAGACTTCGCTGTGGAGTATCCTGCCGACGCGAAGTTCCACTTTGAGAAAATCTTCCCATTCGATCGGTTCCACGGCAAAGCTCTCCTCTAACAACCGACGTGACGACGAAGGACAACAAGGTATCATACACCGCTCCTCCATCCAAGCCGCGAGCCGCCGGCACCTCCTCGGCAGCCAGGGCTTGCGTAAAAAGCGATCTCCAGATTATGCGTGGAGGGTGGTTCGGAGTCGGTCGCCTCGATCCGGGGAAAAACGCAGGCAGAGTGGCATTGTACCGGAGATTCGGCGCCTCCAGAGTTGCAAGAGATAGGCGGATGCGAGATTCAGGAGTGCGAGACCGTCCTTGGTTGAATTTTAGTCCGGATAACGCCTGAGAATTTTATTGATAGTCTCCTCTCGTTCACTTGCGATCTTTTCCATACGCAAGCGATAGGCTTTGCGGATCGACTCGGTCAGCTTGTCCACGTCCGGCGGTTTCAACATATATTCGAACGCACCTTGCTTCATCCCGGTCATCGCAGTCTCCACCGTGGGATGCCCTGTCAACAGGATGACCTCACGGTTGACGAAGCCCGATTTGATCTTGCTCAGCACATCCAACCCGTTCATCCCCGGCATCTTGATATCCAACACGATCACGTCGATGGAGGTGTTATTGAGCAGTTCCAGGGCTTTTTCTCCGCTATCCGCGGTGATCACCTCCATGGCCCGCCGGCTCAGCACTTTTTTCAGAGTTTCCAGGAGCAGTCGTTCGTCGTCGACGAGCAGAACGCGTACCGTTTCGACGTCATTTTCAGCTTGCTTCCGGTCCCCTTGGGCGGCTTCCTTTTTTATAGGATTACGCGCCGCCGCGTCATGGACCCTCTCGGCCAGAACATCGCTGTCGCAGGGCTTCAACAGGTAGTCGAATACACCTTCCTTGGTCAACTGACAGGCCTCGGACAGGGATTCATGACCGGTCAGAATGATCACGGGCAGATCGAACCGGACTTTTTTGATCTCGTCGAACACCGCAGCGCCATCCATGCCTGGCATCTTCATGTCCAGCACGACGACATCCACCTCCTGCTGTCCCAATATCTCCAAGGCCTCGGTGCCTCTGCTGGCGGTGAACACTTCAATGCCTCGCCGGCTGAGCACTTTGGATGTGGTCCGAATAAACTCCTCCTCGTCGTCGACCAGCAAGAGCTTGACTTTTTTAATTTGATCTACCATGGTTCACCTCGTATTCGAAACTCGGTCGTTCGTTCAACCAGACAGGGGAAAACGGATGCGCATCGTCGTCCCCCCACCCGGTTCGCTCTGCGCCTCGATCCGCGCCCCCCAGGAGTGGACGATTCCGTAACAGATCGACAGGCCGAGGCCGGTCCCCTGTCCGACCGGCTTGGTGGTGAAAAAGGGTTCGAAGATACGGTCGAGCACCTCGGGTGGAATGCCGCTTCCGATATCCTCCACCTCCAGCAGCAATTCGTTACTCTGATGGCGGGCGGTGATTCGTATCGTGCCTCCGTTGGAAAGCGCGTGAAATGAGTTCTGGATCAGGTTGATGAGCACTTGTTCGAGGTCGAGGGGATCCGCGAGAACCTCGGGTAGGTCCGATTCCACATCGAGAACCAGTTCGACGTCGCGAACACTCGCCTGCCGCTCGAGCAGGCCGACGCAATCCTTGAGATGGGGTACGATGTCCGTGCTCTCCAGGGTAGTCTCCCGGTTGCGTCCGAACTGAAGCATCTTCGCGGTGATGTTCCCGCAGCGTGCGACCTGATGCTTGATACTCTGCGCCGATTCGAGCAGCTCCTGCAAGCCATCGTGGCTCCCACCCAACTCCTGTACGACGTCTTCGATGTTGGTTTCCTCGGTGCCGATGATCGCCAGGGGATTGTTGATCTCATGAGCCAGGCCAGTGGCGAGCTCACCTATGGAGGCGAGTTTGGCGGAGCGCATGAACGCCTTGAACATCTCCTCCCTTTCCGCGTTGGCCTGGCCGATCCGTTTGCTCAAGTGCCCGGTCGCCAGGAAGGTGGTCACGACCACCATAACGACGCAGAACAGCATCAGAAACCTTCCCGATGCCATCGCCCTCCGCACGGGAGCACGGACCTCCGCCGCGTCCTGTTGGACGACCAGCACCCAGCGGTTGCCATTGAGCCAGGTCGTCATCTGGATCTTCGCCAAGCCGTCGATCTGCAATCGATCCTCCCTGACACCTCGGTGGACGTCAATCGAAGGCAACGGCGCCGCATCGAGCACAGACCCGACCTTGGGCGTATTTTGGTAAATCCCTTGCCGGTTGACGATGAAGACATCGCCACTCGCTCCAAGCGCACCGGTACGAACGATCTGATCGAACTGGTTGCTGTTGATCGTTGCCCTCAAGATCCACGATTCGGAACCGCCACTCGTTTTCACCGCGATGATACAATGGGGCAACTTCCGAAATCCGAGGAAAACGTCGCTCACATGGACGCCGCCGGCCATGACCTCTTCGAACCATGCCGCGGCTTTGTAATTGCGATTTTCGAGGTCGTAGGGTCCCACGTAGGCCCGGTGTACACCCTCGGAATCGATCACTCCAAGGTCCACAAATCCCTCCATCGAGACCCGGTTGAGACCGTGGAACAGATCCTGCAGAACGATCGGGTCTGTGATTTCCTCGAGATTGTGGGTCCCGGCAGCCAGCTCGAGCAGATTGATTCTTTTGTGGATGTAGGACTCGATCGCCAACGCGTGTTTTTCCACCACGCTTTTTTGCAGCTCGAGGGATTTGTCCTCGAGCAGACGGCCAAAAACCACCCACGCCCCCACTCCCATGAGGCCTATGGGCATCAAGGACACAAAAAGCAGGATGCTAATGATACGCCAGTGAAGCGTCATCCGCTTCATGGATCACTCCTCTCGTTTCGGATCGGATCTCTTCTCCGTTGTGCGATCCAGCTCTTTGAGTCGGCGCAGGATACTCAAGGGCGAGCCGGAGAGCGCCATGCCGAGTACTGCGTCCATGCGCACCCTGTCGAGATCCATCTTGTTCATCATGCGCTTTCTATAGGCGTTGACGAGCTCTTCGAGAAGCTGCTCGAATTCGCAGGGCTTCTGGAGATAGGAATACGCGCCGTTCTGTGTGCACTTCACGGCAGAATCGATGGAGCCATGGCCGGTCAGAATGATCACCTCCATCCATTCGTGTTCTTTTTTGAGCGCCTCGAGTGTCTCCTCCCCGCTGATGCCGGGCATTTTCAAATCCACGAGGGCGATGTCTATGGGAGCTTTTCGAGCGGCTTCCAGGGCTTTCTCGCCGCGGTCCACGGCGATGACATGGAAACCCCGATTCTCCAGCCTCTTGGTCATGGAGACGAGAAATCTGGTTTCATCGTCCACGATCAGAAGATTGATCTTGTCCTTTTCCACGGCTCTACCTCCAAACTCAGTACCTAGTCCAACTCTTTTAAAATCCGATCCACTTCCAGTACCCTAAGATCACCCACCCCCAGAGCACGACGAAGGAGAGCATCAGCACGGCAAAACCGTGCACGAAGAAATCCTTCATGGTTACGAGTTGCTCTCCGGTTTCGAGGTCCTTGGCCATTGCGTAGGCGATGGCGTTGTTGGGAGTCCCGATGATCAGCATGAACGCGAAGGATGATGCAAAAGCGGTGGCGAATCCCACCATGAGCGGTGGAGTCCCCGAAAGGGTGGCCATGGGCACGGTGATCGGCCCGATCGCCGCAACGGTTGCGCCGTCACTCATGAAGTTGGTGAACAAGCCCGTAAAGACGCTCGTGGAAATGGCCAGCCCCTCGCCGCTGGTCAGACACGCAGGCAGCATCGTGACGAATCCGTCGGCCAGCCAGAGAGCGGCGCCGGTCGTGGCGAGGCCCGTGCCCATGGCGCTGGCACTCGCGTAGAGGGCCACCACATCCCAGTGAATACCGTTGATGTCCCGCCACCGGACCACGCCGAGAAGATTCATGAGAACCAGGCAGAGAATCACCGGCCCTCCCATGCCGAATTTGTCGCTCACCGTGACCCAGAGCACCACGAGCAGGACGAGAACGGCGGCGGTGCGGTATTCCTTGCCGGTCATCTTGCCGATCTTCTTCGACTCGCGCTGAATCTCGGCGGCGATGTTGATCTCCTTGACCTTGGTCTTCTTGCGGAAGACCAGATAGAAATACCCCGCGATGACCAGGGCCATCACCGGCACGAAGGGGAGCCCGTATTTGACCCACTCGCCGAAGGTGGGAGCGATCCCGTAATCGGACAGAATACCGAGCATCACGGCGTTGCGCCCGCCGGCGGCGGGCGATCCCGGTCCGCCCACGTTGGCCACGAAACAGAGCATCAGGATCAGCATCACGGCCAGGTGCTTGTCCTTGCGGATCTTGCTGGCGTAGCACAGGCTGCTGTACCCAAGTATGAAGATCGGCGCGAGAAAAGCGACCAGGGCGTGCTCCGACAGGAAAGAGGCGGTCACCGCCAGAAGCGGACAGAAGATCAGAAGCAGCCTGGGTAGAGACGTGCTCGTCCCCAGGAGCAAGATCCCGATACGGCGATCGAGCCCGGTCTTCGCGATCGCCACGGATAGAGCCAACACACCAAAGATGAAAATAACCGCATCCTTGGCGTAGGCTTTCGCCACCTGATCGGGCGGCAAGATTCCGAAGAAATACATGAGCACTCCCACCAGGAGAGCGGTCATGCCCACCGGAATGGCTCCGGTGGCCCAGAAGAGGGCGGCCACAATCAGGACACCGATCATGACCTGTGCGCGAAACGCGGTCTGTTCGGGGTGCGGAGGCGTCTTCGTTATGGTTCCATCAGCCGCTTTGGTCTCCTCGTAGAGCTTGCTCTTTTCCCCGTAGTAATCCGATACCGACTGACCGGGCTGCATCTTGCGGTACTCGGAGTAGCCCACCATGGTTTCGTTCGTCTGTCCGGTTTTCTTGGCGCTGAGGATGGTCAGCAACCTCTCGGACGGCGGCATCGCCAATGTGAGGCCTAATAGAACAAAACCCAAGAGGACGATACCGGGCCGAGCATTATGCACTCCGAGCAAACACTCCTTGATCCCGGATCGCTTCAAGTCCGGGATCTCGTGACGGGCCATGGCATAGGTACGCTCCTGACGCGCGGCCTCGAGGCTCCCGATCAACTCGTCCAGCGGGCACGGTTTCTGGAGGTACTGAAACACATCGTGCTTGCCGGTTTCACGGGCGGATTCGATGCTGCCGTGGCCGGTCAGCATGATCACCTGAGTCTCGGGTCGTATCTTTTTGATCTCCTTCAACGCCTGAATGCCACCCATCTTCGGCATCTTCTGATCGAGGACCACGACCTCGAGGTTATTGTGCCGAACAGCTTTGATGGCATCTTCCCCGCTGTCCACCTGGAAGACCTCATAACCCCGAACGCCCAGTTGTTTGGCCAGGGCCTTCCGGAACCGATCTTCATCGTCTACGAGCAGAATTTTCGTTTTCTGATTCTTTATCCGTGCTTCATTGTTGGCTAATGAAGGAGTATCAGACATTTGATGGCACCTCTGTTTGATTCGCTGGAAGTATGACCGTAAAAGAGCTTCCTTTTCCCAACATACTCTGAACCTCGATGCGTCCTCCCATGGTCTCGATGATGCCGATACTGATGCTCAAACCCAGGCCGGTTCCTTTGCCCACTTCCTTGGTTGTGAAGAAGGGCAGAAATATCTTGTCGATCTGGTCAGGGGTCATACCCCCACCTGTATCGGCAACAGTCACCCGGACGAAGTCACCATCGAAGGATGTGCGAAGGGTGATCGTGCCCGACTCCTCGATGGCATCACCTGCGTTATTGACGATATTCAAGAAAACCTGGCGAACCTGGTCGGGGTCAACCAGAGCATCGGGAAGCGTCAAATCGTACTCGCGGATCAACTCGATGTTGGAAACCAAAAACTCCTGTTCCTTGAGCCCACTCACGACTTCGTCCAGGATGGTATTGACGCCGCAGGGTGAGAGGTTCGGCTCGTTTCTGCGGGCGAAATCCAAGAGCTTCTGTGTAATCGACTTCGCACGAAAAACGGACTCATCGATGTAATCCAAGCCTTCTGTTATGCCTTCCGGCGTGCATTCGAGCTCGAACCGGGGATCAAACATATCCCGGATCACGCCGGTCTCCGCGGAGATGATCGCCAGAGGATTGTTGATTTCGTGAGCCACGCCGGCGGCAAGCTCTCCCACGGAAGCCAGCTTTGCCGCATGGATCAACTGCGAACGAAGCTCGACCCTCGACTCCTGCACGGCCTGTGCCTTTCTGAGCAAACGACCGGTGGTGATCCACACGGCCCCCACGATGATCAGCACCAGCGCGCCGATGCTGGTCAACATGATCCATTGAACACGGTACATCTCCGCATAAGCGATCTCCAAGGGCTGCTGCACCACCAGGATCCAAGGGACTTCGTTCAGCCAGGCATATGCGACGAGCACGCTTCCCTGGGGCGTCTCCATCTCGTCGGCGCCCGACCCGGTCATGGCGGAGGGGAAAAAATCGCACGATCCCAGGAGTCCGCCATGATTAGGATTGACGAGTTGGTACTCTCCTTCCTTGTTGATCAGGGCGGAGTCCCCTCCTTTCCCGTCACCTAGTGTGCGGAGAAACATGAAAAACTTGTCCGGATCGAGAGTAGCCCGCATGATGTAAATGCGGCCGTCAATGCGCTGCTTGACAGCAGTGGTGAAGTGAGGTTTTCTGCGAAAGCCCAGATAGATATCGCTGATGTAGTAGTCTTGGTCGCGATCCATGAGGAGCTGGAACCAGACTTCATCGCTGTAGTCGCGCCCCTGAAGATAATGGTAGGGACCGGCATAGCCCGATTGGATGCCTCCATCATCCAGGAAACCGACATCCACAAAAGCGTCGCTCGTTTCACGCAGATGGCCCAGGTAGGACTCCATATCCCGCTCCGAGGGAGACAACGTAAAATCACCGGCATGGAACAGATTCAGGATGTTGACCACCCGTTCCTGCAGGAACAGATCGATCGTGTTCCTCTGGCTCTCGGCCAGGTTGGTCAGATTCAGCTTGCCGCTCTTCTTCAACCTGAGGTTGAAATGGAAATCCAGGTAGAGCGAAATAATAACAAGGGGCACGATGAACGCTGTCAAAAGGCCTATCCGGAGCGGCCGGCGGAGCCGGCTGAAGTATTCTCCGCTCTCCGGCAGGGTGGGTGTTCGCAGGTGTTTCAACAATGTAGCCTCTCGTCGATGACTATTGATTTCTGAAACGATACTGTTAGCGGACATGGCATCTTCGTCCCTCGATCGTCACCTCCACCGATTACATGCTTTGTTACGTTGGTCCACTCTTTGAGGCTTCACGGGGCAATTACCATACCCAGATGTATAAAAAGGTGTAAAAAAATAGTTAACAAGCGAGAGGTAGAAAAACGGCGTGCAATCGATCCTCATCTTACGGCCGAGTCTGGCCTGATGGACTGAACAGGAAATGCACGGATCGTAAGACCGAACGAGCATTGAGCAGAGAAACTCCAGCTTCTCGTCGGTCATCCCTTCAAGGGCGTATTTCCTGACGAGGTCCTTCAAATCATGGTGGATATTGGCGTTGTTTTGCGTCGCAGGTACCACACAATTGGCCTTTGAGATGGTTCCTGCCTCGTCGAAGGGGTAGTGATGAACGAGGAGACCCCAGGGGGCTTCCACGGCACCGATCCCTTCTCCGGCTTTCGGCGTAACTTCTGTCTTCAAATCTCCGGTCGGAGAATCCACCAGTTCTTCGATCAATCGAATGGTATCATGAACGGCATGAAAACACTCGACGAGTTGGGCTATATGATTCATGAATAGGTTTTGGTTTACAGGTGTGAGATTGAATTCGGCCGCGACCTTGGCGGCTTCGGGATGCAGCAAACGGCTGTTGTTGTTGAAACGTGCGAGCGCGCCGACCGCATACGAATCCCGGGACAACTTCGACCATTTTGAAGTGCTGCCTTTCACAACTCTCTAGATTATTAAAGCAATTGCTATACCCACTACCACGGAAGGAAAATATAAATCCTGCACGTATCGATTACGGGCTCGAGGATATGAATCATCGATGAAGAGTTGAGCAAGGCGTGACGGAAATTTTTACAGGCTGTAAAGGATTTTGCCAGGATTTGCCCCTGAAAAGAGGACAGCTCCTCGTAAACGGGATCCTCTTCAGCCTGGTCTTGGAGAGCCTGAAAAGTGGGGAACACCTTCGGATCTATGGGATATTCACCGGCGGATGAGCGGCGCCGTGTAGATCTGGACGGCAGGACCGATCAGCACATTGCTCCCGATGGTGATGCGGCTGCTGTCGAGAAAGACACAGTTGTAGTTCACGAAGACGTTGTCCCCGATGAGGGTGTTTTCTCCGTAATCGCAAAAAAAGGGCGCTTCGATCCACACATTCCGACCCAGGGTGCCCAGCAATGAGGACAGCAGTTCCTGCCACTTGAGTGCGTCGGTCGAAGGAATCGCCGCGTAGGCCGCCAGCAGCGAACGTGCCTCATGGTAGAGCGCCAGCAGCTCGGGGTCGCGCGAGCGATAGGGTTCGCCAGCAAGCATGCGTTCTTTCTCGGTCTTCGGTGTCATGGTCGCTCCGTCGTCTCGTTTCCATGGGAGCCGCCAAGCCTTCCCCCTTCAACTCGATGCAACATCCAGATATTCGGATCCTCGTAGCGCCCAACGTCTTTCTGCCTATCGATGCACACCGGCTGCGAGGCACCTGGCACGACATACGCACCGGTTTGAGGAAACCGCATTCCAGTCCAGGTCTCCCACTGATCCACGACGCCATCGACTACGAGACTTTCGATGGACGAATAACGGGACACCGTAATCTCGTCCGGCCAAAATCGTGTATCGGAACACTGATTATCAGGCAGTGTTCCGATATGTTCGTGTGCGAAAACGACGCCTAGTGCGCCAGAAAGCGCTCGGCTTCAATCGCCGCCATGCAGCCCGTGCCGGCGGCGGTGATGGCCTGGCGATAGACGTGATCCTGCACGTCGCCGCAGGCGAATACACCTTTGATGTTGGTAGCTGTCGAATCCGGCTGGGTCTTGACATACCCTTGATCGTCGATCTCGAGGATGTCCTCGAAGAGCCGCGTGTTCGGCACATGCCCGATGGCGGCGAAAAAGCCCTGGCAGGGGATCTCCCAGACCTCATCGGTCTTGGTGCTCCGCAGGCGCACGCCGCGTACGGCCAACTCGCCCCCCTCCGGCTGCAGGATCTCTTCCACCACGGCGCTCAGGATGAATTCGATCTTCTCGTTCTGCTCGGCCCGCTTGATCATGATCTTGGAGGCCCGGAACTCGTCGCGGCGGTGGATGATGGAGACCTTGGTGGCGAACTTGGTCAAAAAGGAGGCCTCTTCTATGGCGGAATCGCCACCCCCCACGACCACCACCTGCTTGCCGCGGAAGAAGAAGCCGTCGCAGGTGGCGCAGGCCGACACACCGTGTCCCATGAGGCGCTGCTCCGATTCCAGCCCCAGCAGCCGCGCCGAGGCTCCGGTGGCCACGATGACCGCATCGGCGCTGAAGACCTCCTCGCCGCTCGACACCTCGAACGGCGCCTTTTTCAGATCAACGGCTGTGGCCTGCTTCATGACGCACTCGGCTCCGAACCTCGAAGCCTGCGCGCGCAGCTTGTCCATCAGCTCCGGCCCCATGATCCCGTCGGGAAATCCGGGATAGTTCTCGACGTCGGTCGTAATCGTAAGCTGCCCTCCAGGCTGGATCCCTTCCAGAACGAGGGGCGCCAGATCGGCACGCGCCGTATAAAGCGCCGCCGTGAGCCCGGCGGGACCAGAACCCAGGATAATTACGCGGTAGTGTTTCGCCTCTGCCATAGCAGCGTCTCCTTATCACTATCAACCCCGGCCGCCCGCGGCGGGGCTCCTCTCGATTGAATTCTCTCAATATTACTCAGGCGGAGGAACTTTAGGAAGAACCGTGGCGAGATTACCGCCTCGAACACCGCTCCCGCAACTCTGTCAAGCATGGTTACGCAGCTTCAGCTCGAGTGGATGGGGTCGCAAATAGACCTGCTGCGCCAGATATTCCTGGCCGTATTTGCGCACATAATGATCGAGCAGAGTGATCGGCACGATCAACGGCACGTAGCCACTGCGATACTCTTCAACCCGCGCCAGGATCTCCTGTTTTTCGTCCGCGGTGAGAACCCTCTTGAAATAGCCCTGGATATGATGGAGCACGTTGACGTGTTTCTTGACCGTGGCCTTCAACTCGAGCGCCTCGAGAAGCAGCCGCTCGTACTCCCGGTAGAGATCACCAGGAGCGACGTCCTCGGCCTGCGCTGCCAACCGTCCCAGACGGGTGAGAAGCTTGGGGCTGTGCGACATGATCAACAGCTTGTGTTGCGCATGAAACCGGACCAGCGCTCCCCGTGTTTTCCTGGCCTCCACCAGTTTGCGCCACCTGGCCAGCGCGAAGATGCGCTCGATGAAGTTCTCCCGCAGCAGCGGATCGCACAGGCGGCCGTTCTCCTCCGCGGGCAGCAGCGGAAAGTGCTCCTTGAAAGCCCGCGCGAAGACCCCAACCCCCTGTTTGATCGGCATCCCCTTGTCATTGTACACCTTGACCCGCTCCATGCCGCTGCTCGGCGATCCGCCCATGAAGACGAATCCGCAGAGATTCTCCTTCTCCAGCGCCCGAACCCTTTCGCGACTCCAGGTCGCCATGTGTTCGGTGTAGTCCTTCTTGGTGTTGGACGTGATGAACCGCGGCTTCTCGGGATCGCCCACCAATCGGAAGGCCTCGCGCGGCGTGCTGAAGCCAGCCTCGACCTCTGTACACACGGGCACGTACTCCACGTACTCACCGAGCGTATCGCGCAGAAAACGGTCCAGCTTGTGTCCCCCGTTGTAACGCACCTCCTCGCCCAGCAGACAGGCGCTGATCCCCAGCCTGATCTTGAGATCCTGGTTGTGAGCAACGGTCATCGTGTCACACTCCTTCACCGTAGCGGCTTCGAAGCCCATCGATCTTGTGCACATAGGCCTCGATGTCAAACTTGCGACGTAATCCCGAGGCGGTCATCGAGCGTACCTTGCCGAAGACGGGTCTCTCGTTCCAGGCTCGGTCGTGTTTGCCGAAACACCAGGCCACACCGGCGAATCCATTGGGGTCGCGCCCATCCAGCTCGTATTTGTTGTTCAGATAGAGCGCCGTCTCGAAGGCCTCCTCCGGCTGCATGCTCCACTCCAGAATCTTTTTACCCCAGTACATGCGCATGTAGCCGTGCATCTTGCCTGTAATCATCATCTCCCGCTGAGCCGCGTTCCAGTAGGGATCGTGGGTCTCGGCCATTTCGAATTCTTCGCGCGTGTAAACGTATTCGCGGGGGTCTCGCTGGTGCAGCTCGAGCGTCGTCAACGCCCATGCGGGAAGCGCCGCGTACGAGTCGTAGTTTTCGTTATAGTAGCAAAAGTTCATACTCAGCTCCCGCCGGACGATCAGCTCCTCCAGGAACGACGCCCGCGATTCGGCGTCGCAGTCCGTTGCATCACGCGCCGTGAGCGCCACCTCCAGGGCCGAGATCTGCCCGAAGTGGAGATAGGGGCTCAGATGCGAGAGGTTTCCCAGACTAGGGTCGTTACGATCCGTGGCGTAACGGTCCAGCTTGGCTCGCCGGAAGGCTTTCAGCAGCTTTCCCGCCTGCGAGGCGCCTCCCTGGTAGAACGGCGACGGAGATACGCTGTGGTCGATCTTCATCCGGCGCAGCAGCGCAGGTATCGCGGACAAGTCGAGCCCCCCGTCGAAGGTAAGGCTCAACGCGTCCTTTTCGAGCGGTCGCTGCCTCACCGGAACAATAAAGGCCTCGACGAATCGCTGGATCTTGGGACGCAGGATCCCCGCCGAGTAGGCTTCCTTGACGTAAGCCAACCCCACCGGCACGACCACCTCGCTCTCCACCTGCACCACTCGGCAGGGTGCCCGGCGGGACACTGTGTCGCGCCAGGCACGCTGGATGCGTAGATAGCCGGCATCGACCACTAGGAGCGAGGCTTCCTTGGCCAGATGCAGAGCGGCGCGATCTGGCGCGCGCCGCAGAACCACCATCCGAATACCGCGCCGCTCCAGGTCCCCCTGCACCTCCCGAAGCCCCTCGAGCATGAAGATATAGTGGCGGGCATTGGCCTCGGGAAACCGATCTGTCAAACCGAAGACGACCACCAGCGGCTCACCCAGCGCATTGGCCTGCTCCGCGCCGTATTCCAGGGCATGATTGAAGGCGACGCGCTGCGCGGCTTGCATCCAGTAGAGCACATAAGTTCCCGATGCGATCGGTTTGTCATTGAGAGGAGTCACCCGTTCCGATTCGATCATGTGCGCTCTCTCCCGCGAGCTTCCAGGAAACCCAAGCGTGACAACGGCCAGGGCGACTACCTTCGAGAGCAGTGTCCCGCCTGCCCCCCACAGCCGTACCAAATGACCGGGGACACTGCTTACCGACGCAGTATCCCCAAGTCATCCCGTCCCAGAGCGTCCCAGAGGCTTCCTATCGTCCCACCATCACCTCTCGGACAGCCCCCCGGCGGGCACCGAGGCCGCGGGCCGGAAACCCAGATCCCGGTTCCAGTCGGCCTGCAGCGACACCCGGAAGTTGAAGAAGCTGCATCCAGCATAGTGATAATAGCACCCCCCGCGGTTGATACGCGTCGAAGGAGGGCCAGGCCGACGAGAATCCTGACACCATTCACACACATTGCCGTGGACATCGAAAAGCCCGAAGGCGTTCGGTTTTTTCTGACCCACCTCGTGAGTTCGCATGTCCGAGTTGCCGCCGTACCACGCGAAAAACGGCAGCTCGATCTCGGAGTCGCCAAAATAGTAGCTCGACGAAAAACCAGCTCCAGCGCGACCGGCATACTCCCACTCGAGCATCGTGGGCAGGCGCAGGCCGGCCTTGCTGCACCACTCGCTGCAACTGTTCCAGCTCACGCGCTCGATCGGCAGCCGCGGGCCCAACCAGTTGCGGTCGTCGCGTCCCCCGATGCGGTCCCAGGCCTCCTGCGTACATTCAGTGCGGCAGATGAGAAAGGGCTCGATCTCGACGGTCTCCTGGTCCCAGTAGTTGTAGAAGCTGCCCCCCGGTATGAGGACGAACTCCAGATCGGTGCGCTCATGCAGATAGATCTTGACCGTTCTGCTCACATGACGGCACACGAAGGTCTCCTCGGTTAGATAGGTGAAACCCTCGATGGTCGGAGAAGTCTTACTGGCGAGCGCCTCGAGGCAGCTATTGATCATCGACTGGATATCGGACCGCTGCGATCGCGGCGCTAGCGCCAGGGCTTTCCGCAGTTTGACAGCGGCATCGTTATAGAATCCCTTGTCTTTGAGCTGCACCGCTTCCAAGGTCAACCCGAACGCCTCGGTGGCCTTCGCGTCGAAAGTCACGCCCTTCTCGAAGCCGCCGCCGCTCCCCGTCCTGGACCGGGAGAGCACGATCTCGCCCCGTTCCTCGCCGTAGCGCACCGGGGTCTGGCGCCAGCCCCGGCGCCCGGCCTCGGCGGGCACCCGTTTTTGCAAAAACAGCCACAGCTCAGAGAGCGTCACAGCACCGTCGTTGTCGTAATCGGCGCTGCCCCCAAGCCCCTTCAGCAGACACCACGTGAACACGCCGTGGCTCAGCTCCTCCACCTCGTGAGCCGACTGGCTGCCGGTGCAGGCGGTGAGGATCACACGCCCCCGGCCCAGTTTGAGCGCATCCAGGCTGGCGGTATCGAAAGCCCCGGCCCGCTGCCCCGGCGCCAGATAGGATTTGCCGCCCAGGGCGCCGGAGAAACAGGTATCCATCACGATCACCACCCGCTCGGCGGCGATCATGTCGTCGAGATACTCGCGGATGCGCTTGATCGGGATCGAAGTGGGATAGATGTTCTCGGGATCGGTGTCGTGCATGGCCAGGTAGGCGCGCTTGCGTCCCTCGGGAACGCCGTGACCGGAAAAGAACACGAACACCGTGTCATTCGGCCCGACACGCGCCATCCAGGTTGTCAGCAGGCGCTCCACGGCCTCCCGGGTCACCTTGCCCCCGGGAGCGTTGTCGTCGCTGAGCAGAATGCAGTGGTCCGTCTGGTAACCGCCGCGCTCCGACACTAGAAAATCGTACACCGCCCGGGCGTCATTGTGGGCGAAGGCCAGCGAGGGCAGCTCGGAATACGCGGAGATGCCGATGCAGACCGCATACCAGGTCCCGCCGCCGCTGCTGCTGTCGGTAACGGTGGCGCGCTCGAATCCTTTCTCCAGGTCCCGCGTGCTCGGCTCGGGCTCCTGGGCCCACACCACGGCGCCAAGTCCGAAGCCGAAGCCGAGATTCAGAACGATCAGCATCAAAATCGCCGACCGCCGCCAAGCACACGGATAACTCATCGCTGCGATCGATCGGCTCTTCATGGCAGGATCTCCTATTTTTTATGCACAAACGTGAGCAGCCTCCACACCGTGCCGCTGTAGCTGCGCATAACCTCCCCCAACCCTTCCCGGCCACCTCCGGCGGGATCGGATAGCCCCACAAAACCGCGGCGCCCCAGTTCCTGGACCAACCCCAGCACCTCGTCCCCCAGCTCACCTGTCCCACGCGCCGTGGCAGCCTCATCCAGCCGTTCCAGGAGGAGCTGAAGAGAGGATACCTTCTCTAGTGAGGCCACCACCAGGAGCGATTCCAGCCCTGGTTGCCGGTCGAGACGGAAAAATTCGCCGTCACCCGGCACCAACAGCTCGGCCCCCGCCACGAGGCTCGCAGCCTCGGGTTCGGGCGGAAAGAGGAGGCGAACACCATCCTGGGAGTCGAGCAGAACGAGGTAGAGATGAGCCGGTCTGTTGGGTTTGACCCGCACGCGCAGGAGATCGCCGGAATAGAGCTCACTGCCCTCCTGAACCAGGAACTCGCCCTCCCGCCCCCGCTCGCGGGCGGTCACACGGAAGGAGACCTCCAGTGGGAGCGTCCCGTCGTCATCCACCTCGCGGGGCTGGCACCCTGCCAGAAAGGCTCCTGCCGCACTCAACACCGAACCGTGAGCCAGGTGGATCAATCGGACCTCCACCCAAACTCCCCTGTCGCCCTGTGGAAAAAGAAAACCGGTGACCAGAAAAGTGGCCGGCAGGAGCTGGCCGGCAGCGGGCTCCTGCTCCCGAAGAAAGGGATCCTCTATCTGGAGCCGTTGTCTCTCGAGCACGGCATCCAACTCGTGATGCGCCAGAACGGTCAGGTCCGGCCGGCATCGAACGAGCTCCCGCGAGAGCTGGGCCGTGATGCGCTGGGATAGATCGGTGCGTCGCCCCTCGAGCAGAAAGTCCCCTACGAGCAACGGCCCGCCGATCTCCAGGTCTGGTGGGCAGAGCTCGGCCGCGATGATCGCAACGGCCTCGGATAAAGGCATCGTGCCCGCCGCTCCCGCCGCTCCGGCCGGTGCGGCCGCACCGGCCGCCGGCTGCGCGTAGTGCCCGTTCGGTTGCCCGATGTGCGCCTCAGGCACGGCGGATGGAGCGACGGAGTTCCCGTTCATGCATCCCGCGACGCCTAAGCACGTCACGACAACCAGGAGGCTCAGACAGAGAAACAGAAAAAGTCGCCGGAGCGGGGACTGGGACGTGCGCAAGCGACGTGGCAACAGGACATGTAACGCCGCGGGCGGGGGTAAACGTTCGGCTGATGGTCCAGGAACAGGTCGGGACGAATGGCGTTCCCCGGGGATAAGTCGGCTGCGGGCGGCGCAGGAACTCGATTCTTTCTCCATCGTGTTCACCCTTGAAATCGGGATTTCCGCTCTCCATTTAACCAGGCGACATGCGAAAGACCAAGACCTTCCAGGCCGCGCGAACCAATTCAGCCGCCAGGAGGATAACTCCAACATGGACGTCCAATCCGGGATTATCTTACGGTTTCCGTTCCAGACGCATCATCAACGCCTGCCCGATCTCGCGGCGCCGTTCGTGACTAATCCGGGTTATAGGCAGAAGCCATCTTCCCGGCGCATACGCCAGATTCCCCAGGGGGGCTAACATCCAGTTCAAGATTTCCTCTCGCCAAGAGGCCGAGAACGCCAAGAAATTGTTGGGGTGTCGAGGTTTTTCTCCAGACTGGAGAATCGCAGCACCAACGACCGCTTTAGCTATCTCTTTATTGTCTTTGCGCTCTTTGCGTCTTTGCGAGAGTTCTTTTCTTACAGTCTCGAGAGCAGTTTGTTTGGAAAAAGGGAAGAAAAGCCGGTAGCCGCTTCTGCGAAAAGCGTCGAGCCACAGCTCACACGATGACCCCGCTCTTCCGATAGTGCCATCGGTAGCCCGACGGGTTTAGGGAGGGCGGGACCAGCCGACATTCGTGGGGAGAAGGGGACACTCCCTTGGAGCTCCCCAGAGTTGGGATGAAGACGAGATGAGTGTTGAAACGTTGATTCGGTGTGGATCTGAACCAAAAAAAGGAAGACCACCGTGGTGGGTGGTCTTCCTGTGTGCTCTGTGCGTCTCGACCGGTCGCGTCCCGTGTTTCGTTCCGGCCGTTTCTGTCCCGCGCCGTGTCGGCTTGCCGGTTTCGCTCCGGACCTTCACCGTGCGGAACTGCGGGTCCGCCCCTAGTTCAGCCAAACAGCGCCGCCGGGCCCTCCATAGGCACCCATATCGGAGCGATCGGTATTCTGATAGTAATAAGGCCAGGGTATCCCATCGTGGACCTGAGGATCGCCGGCATCAATACTGCCGGAATATTTTTTCAGCACGTAGTGATAGGTGGTGTGGAAATCCATATATGGATTTTCGCTGATATCACCCACGCCCACTCCGCAGCCCAGGTACGCTCCCATCGAGTTGTTCCAGTTGTTGTTGTAGGCAAGCGTAGGCAGCGAGGCTTCCTGGACCAGGACGCCGTAGCCGCCGACGTTGGAGACGATGATGTTGTTGAAGATCTGCGGCTCCAGGGTTTCGGATATGCCGTAACAACCGATACCGGCGGCCACGACCGCCTCTGGGATCGGGGACTCGGCGTAGTTGAAGCCGATCGTGTTGTTGATAATGATCACATACGACGACTCGGTGTAGATTCCGCCACCCGGCCCGCGGCATTCATAGTTCGCATCGGCGCCGAGAGCCACGTTGTCGAGGATCAGATTGTTCCTCACGTGAGTCTCACCGTTCTTGTTGTAGACGAAGAGTGCGCCCCCCTTGTCGTTGGCAGTGTTCCCGGCGATGATGTTGTTTTCCACGATGGGGACGGCAGCGTTCCTCTGGATCCAGATCTTGATCCCCCCCCCGTCTCCGAATCCCGTCTCGTTGTTGAGAATTCGGTTGTCCCGGATGATGGGGCTGCTGTCGTAGCGAACCTCGATCCCCCCGCCGTTGGCGTCGGCGTAATTGCTGGATATCGTGTTCGAATCGATGAGCGGCGACGAGTTGGAGATGAAGATCCCGCCCCCATAATGGAGGGTCTCATTGTCACTGATCACGTTGCCCCTGATCCTGGGAGAGGCGTGATCACAGGTGATCGCCCCGCCGTAGGGGTAGGCACCGTAGCCTCCGGTAATGGAGAAACCTTCGAGGATGCAGGTTTCGTCCACGTCCTTGAACCAGAAGACCGATGCCGATTCCTCCGCGTCGATTTCGGTTTCCGACGGACCCTTCGCACTCTTGAGGTGGACGCCATTCTTCATGATGATCGGAAAATTCTCTCCCGAATCGAGATCGTACTCCCCGGCGGCGACGAGAACCACATCGCCCGCCTGAGCCATGTCGATCGCTTGCTGAATCGTAGAGTATTCCTGGGGGACGAAGATCGTAGCCGCCTGAATACCTCCTACAACGACGCAGAAGATAAAAACGACGACGACAGCCTTAAGGCTATAAGGCCAAAATGTTTCTGGCAGACAAGATTGTGTGTTCATTCAGGGCTCTCTCCTTCTTCTTCTTCCTAAGAGGCCATTTCTGATCACGACATGGAAAAACAAAATGCAGTGCCAACACTAAATTCTCTTTTCGGCAGGATTCGCCCATTAAATCCTGGCCGATGTCGAAAAAATTTTTTATCGAAAACGAGTTTTGTGCGGAATAGAAAAACCGCGCTATTAAAGCCATTGCAGAGACCGGAGAACGACCGCCACAAACCGTTCTCGAGTCGCCGCGAAGACCCTATCCGCTGCCGATATCAACGGAGCGCCGGCCGGTCAGCCTTGCGGAGAGTCCGTTCTTCGATTCCGCACAAAATACACTTCGAGCCGCAAGCGTGAGTAATTCAAGGCAGGGTGCAAGCCGCTGATGAGCCAGCACATTCCTCCTCCTCTGAGACATTCTCGTTCTCCCGAAAAGATACCAGGAGACACAGGTCGAGATCCTTACCTTAAGATTTTAGATCATGTGAACCGCAATTGTCAAGAAAACTACGCGCTCCGGTAAATCTTCCGCGCACTTTTTTGCAGCAATTTCCAGGCATGCTCCACATCTTTGCTCTGCGTCTGAATCTGTCCCACACTGAGGCGCAGGCAAAAACGATTCTCGAGGCGGGTATGAGTCATGAAGACCTCTCCTGTCGCGTTGACGGCGTCCAGAAGATCCTTGTTCCACACATCCAGCTCTTCCTCGTCCGGAGGATTGCCGGCATTGGTGCCTGAAGGATTGAACCGGAAGCAGATCGTCTGCAGGGGGACAGGCGCCAGAATCTCGAAATCGGGGGCCTCTTCGACCCAGGTTTTGAAATCCTGCGCCATCTGGAGATGAGCCCGGAGGCGCTCGCGCAGGCCTTGAGCGCCGAACCAGCGCAACACGAACCAGAGCTTGAGAGCCCGGAAACGACGGCCGAGCTGAATGCCCCAATCGCGATAGTTGGTCACCTGCTGATCATGAGAGGTCTTCAGGTATTCGGGTAGGATCGTCAGCGAGCGGATCAGAGTATCCGGCTCGCGGCAGAAAAAAGCAGAGCAGTCGAAATTGGTGAAGAGCCATTTGTGAGGATTAAAAACGAAGGAATGCGCCTTCTCGACGCCATCGATGAGCCATTTCTTCTCTGGCAGGATCGCGGCGCTACCGGCCAGAGCGGCATCTACGTGGAGCCACAATCCGAAACGATCGGCAATTTCCCCGAGGGGCCGTAGCGGATCGATGGCCGTCGACGAGGTCGTACCCACAGTGGCCACGACGGCGCAGGGACGATGCCCTTGGGCCAGATCGGCGTGGATTTTGTACTCCAGGTCGCCGGGTTGCATGGCTCGGTCGCTGTCGACGGCCACGGACACCAGATTTTCTGCCCCCAGTCCCACAATCTTGACGCCCTTCTCGATCGACGAATGGGCTTCCTCCGAGGTATAGATGCGCAGCTTGCCCGCGCCGCTCTGATCCTGGAGGCCTTTCGCGTTGGTGGCGAACTCGGTGAGGCGTTCACGGGCGCAGATCAGCGCGCAGAGCGTGGCGGTGGACGCCGTGTCCTGGATCGTTCCCTTGAACGACTCCGGCAGCCCCAGGAGCCGGCGCAGCCATTCCATCATCTTCTCTTCCAGCTCGGTGGCCGCCGGACAGCTCTGCCAGACCATGCCGTTGATTCCAAGCCCGGCCGAGAGAATTTCCGCCAGAATGGCCGGGCCGGAGTGATTGGCCGGGAAATAGGCAAAGAAGCGCGGGTGGTTCCAATGGGTGACCCCGGGAAGGATGATCTTCTCGAAATCAGCCAGCATCTGCTCCATCGGTTCGCCCGCCTCAGGCGCAGTGTCCGGGAGCTGGCGACTGATGTCGCCAGGCGCGACGGAGGGCAGAACGGGAAGCTGCTCCACGCGTTTCATGTAGTCCGCCACCCAATCAACGGCTTGGTAACCGAAACGACGAAAAGTCTCTGCATCCACAGCGGTTCCCTCCAGATCGGGACAATCGTGCCCCCCGCCATCGTATCATTGCCACCCGGTCAGCCGCAACCTGCGCAATGTTGGCTACATCTCGAGGACCGGGCTGTCGCGAAACCTTGACCTACGTACCGCCACGAGGTTTCTCTTGCGATTCGGGATTACTGGAGATGTTCAGGAATTCGACACAACCGCCCACAATCAGGTTACTCCAGAACCTGTTTCGAGAACACCACAGATCAAGGAATAATTCTTAAAAAAAGATCGATACTCTCATGTTTTCAACAGCTTCCGACGATAACTGACCTACCGAACAACCGTTCGATCGTGTTCATCCTGGCTCGAAGAAGATCGATGTTTCTGTTATGATACTACCATCCAAAATTTTATTCGAAGTGCTCGACAACCTGCTCGAAGGTGTCTATTTCGTCGACACGGACCGTACGATTACCTACTGGAACAAGTCTGCCGAGCGTATCACCGGATTCTCGGCCTCGGAGGTCTTGGGGACCTGTTGTCAGAACAACATCCTCAATCACGTGGATCGAGGCGGCGCGCAGCTCTGTGAGAACGGCTGTCCCGTATCCGCCAGCATCGCCGACGGCCGCGAGCGTGATCTGCGCCTCTACATCGACCACCGCGACGGACATCGCCTACCTGTACGCATGCGTGTAAAACCGGTGAGAAACGATGAGGGAGACGTAATCGGAGCGATCGAGACCTTCATCGACACCAGCGCACATGTCGCGGCGCTGGAAAAGATCAACGAGCTGCGCGAGATTGCGCTGCTCGACCCACTCACACGCCTCGGAAACCGGCATTTCACCGAGCTGACCATCGACAAGCGGCTCGAGGAATTTCAGCGCTACGGCTGGACGTTCGGCCTGCTCTTCGTCGATATCGACTTCTTCAAGGCGATCAACGACACCTTCGGCCACAGAACAGGGGACGAAGCGCTGAAGATGGTCGCCACCACCCTGCGCAGCAGCCTGAGACCCTTCGATTTTGCCGGACGCTGGGGAGGCGACGAGTTCGTGGCTCTCGTGGTCAACGTGGCTGTAAAGGACTTCCTCGCCATCGCGGAGCGACTGCGGTGCATCGTTCACTGCATGAGCACGGCAAGGATCGAGCCCGACCGCCAGCCGTCCAGTTTCTCCGTCTCGATCGGCGCCACCATGGTTCGGCCCGATGACACCGCGATATCATTGGTCGAACGTGCTGATCAGCTCATGTATCGAAGCAAAGATCTGGGCCGCAACCGGATCACTGCCGATGATCATCTGGACGCGGGCGAAGTCGATCTGGAAGTCAACATCTCCTGAATTCCTGCTGTCACCTAAAACCCTTTTCCCCAAACCCCTCCCGGCGACGACCACGGCCTGAGTCTGCTGCTCACCACGCTACCGCTGCCAACAGGTGCGGCAAGAGCCACGAACGATCGGTTCCGAGTCACGGCCAAGTCGGCACTGCGGCTGCTTACACGAGATAAGGACACTGCAGCCGCAACAGCCGCGAAGGGCGCTTGTACGTGAATTTTAGTCGCCCAGGAAATCTGGTGCTCGCGCCAGGTCGGTGGCTGAGTGTTGAAAAGGGCTACGCGCTTTTCAAATCCCCGCCGTAATATGACAACAGTTCTTGACGAAACCGATCTCACCGGGTGAAATAGGGCATCGGCATGGAACGATCGAACACCGTGAGACGCACGACGCACGAGTAGGAACTCTAAATCGTTCCCGTCACACTTGGTGACAACGACGCAATTTTTGCTTTCACGTCGGCGCTCCAGAGACGAATCCCACTCGGATGCAGAAGTGATCCAACCCAACGACGTCTTCGAGTCCATCCTCAACTGCCTGCATGAAGGCGCTGTGTGCATCGACATGCACGGCCGAATTACTTTTTGGAACAAGGCCGCCGAAGAGCTCACCGGATACTCGGCCGCCGACGTCCACGGCGCGAGCTGCGCCGATGGAGCCCTCGAACCCACCGATGATCGAGACAGACCACTCTGCAGCGGCAATTGTCCCCTCTCCAGCGTCCTCGAGGAGCATACCGCTCAGGAAATCACCGGATTCATCAGGCATCGCGACGGGCGTCGCCTGGCCGTCACGATCCGCATCGCTCCGCTCCACAATCCCTCTTCGGAGGACGCCGGCGGCGCGATTCTGACCTTCATGGACCGCTCGAACCTCACTGTGTGCCGCAAAACCGTGCGCAAGCTGAACCAGATCGCCCTCATCGATCCCCTCACGGGGATCGGCAACCGCCGCCATACCGAGAGAACGCTCGGCGAACGACTCCAAGAGCTGAAGCGATACGGCGGATCCTTCGGCGTGCTCTTCATCGACGTGGATCACTTCAAGAACGTCAACGACTCCTTCGGCCATGCCACGGGCGACGTGGTGCTCAAGGCCGTCGCCGAGCAGTTGAACCAGAGCCTGCGCCCCTTCGACTTCGCCGGCCGCTGGGGCGGCGACGAGTTCGTCGTGCTCCTGGTCAACATCAAGGAATCCGATCTCCGACCGATCGCCGAGAGGGTGCGCCGCCGGATCGGACAGACGTCGATCCTGCACCAAGGGAGGCCGATCCATGTGACCGTCTCGATCGGCGCCAAGCTGGCCTGTCCCCAGGACACCGTCGAATCGCTCCTCAACGACACCGACGAGCTGATGTATTGCAGCAGAACGAAGGGCGCAATCGGGTCACCGAGGCCGGCTCCTCCCGAGAGATCACCATCTAGCCCCGATTTTTCATGAAGAGTCCCGACTTCGATCTAACCAACCGAGCTCGAGACGAAAAAAGTGACTCTCACCGAGTCTCGAAGCCAATGGAAAAACAACAAAGGCTCAAATCTCTTCACCACCTCTTGCTCCGTGAGCTCTGTGTCTCCGTGAGAATAGTATTTGGCTTTTTCGAATAGGTGCCGAGATAGTCACCAAGGAAAACTGGCCCTCGTGCCAAGCGGGCTGCTAAACTCTATGTCCCGAGAAACAACGTCTTTTTAGTCAACACAAAGGACCAAAATCGATGAGCCAGAAAGTTCTGATCCTGTGCGGCAGCCCCCGCAAGAAGGGCAACACCAACAGGCTGGCCGCGTGGTTTGCCGACGGCGCAGCCGGCTCGAACGCAACGGTGGAGACCGTCGACGCCGCGCGTCTACGCTACAAGACCAACGGCTGCATCGCCTGCATGAAATGCAAGCAGTCCGAGCTCTACGAGTGCACCGTCGAGGACGACGCTCAACCCGTCCTTGCGCGCATGCCCGAATTCGACATCATTGTCATGGCCACCCCCGTCTACTGGTTCAGCCCGACGGCTCAACTGAAGCTCCTCATGGATCGAATGTTCTCGCTCATCAAGACCGATCCCGCGACCGGCGCCTACACTTCGCCGATGACCGGTAAGACGCTGGTCCTGCTGTCCACGGCGGGCGGCGATTTCGAGAGCGGGCTCAACGCCGTGGAGCTGACCTTCCGTACGGCGGCAAAGTTCGTGGAGATGAGCTACGAGTCGCTCCTGGTGCCCAACAGCCCCGCCGATCCTGAGGATATGGAACAAAACGCGGCGCTCAAAGAGCAGGCCATGGCCCTGGGCCGCAGGCTAACAGCCGGTTAGCCCTCGATGCGCTGCACGATGCGGCCCGTGGCCTTCTCCTTGAGGATCAGCTTTTTCCTGCCATCGGGCATCTTTTCGGTCTTGATCAGCAGAAAGCCCTCATCGTAGTCGCGGGCGCTTAGAGCATCCGCCGCCGACTCCTCTCCGCGCCAGAGATCGAGCTCCACAGGTTCCCATTGCCGCGACCGTACCGAGCGATAGCAGGCGTCCATGATGGCGTTGACCACGTAGCCATCGTAAAAGGTCTCCATCGGCGGCCGGCCCGCATCGATCGCCTCGAACATGTCCAGGAACATGTGGACATACCCCAGCTCGTGCACCTCGTCGCCCACGGGGAAGAGCCAGCCTGACTCACTCTCGGCCTTTTCGGCAACGTAATCCTCGTTGCTCCCCGACGTGAACATCTCGAATCCGGTGCGCAGGAAATGGTCGAGGCGGATGGTGCCCTCGGTGCCGGAGACCTCGTCGCGCAGGTCCATCCCGCCGCGGAAGGTCCAGCTCACCTCGAACTGCCCGATGGCGCCATTGTCGTAGCGCACCAGCCCGATGGCATGATCCTCGGCCTCGATGGGGTGAACCTGCGTATCGGCCCAGCACATGACCTCCACTGGCCGACGCTCCTTGCCGATGAAGCTACGGCCGATTGCGATGCAATGGCAGCCCATGTCGATGATGGCGCCGCCGCCGGCAACCTTCGGCTCGAAAAACCAGTCGCTGTGGGGGCCGGGATGCGTCTCCCGCGATCGGGTCCACAGAACCTTACCCAGGGCTCCCCTCCCGACCGCATCCAGAGCTTTGAGCGTCTTGGGTGTGTAGACGAGATCCTCGAGATAGCCGTGGAAGACGCCGGCCCGCTCCACGGCGTCGAGCATCACCTTCGCGTCGGCCGCGTTCAATGCCAGTGGTTTGGTACACAAGACCGCCTTGCCCGCTTCAGCGGCGAGCAGCGCGGCCTCCTTATGCCGGTCGTTCGGAATGCCGATGACGACGACATCGGTCTCGGGATCGGTGATCGCTTCTTGCAGATCGGCGGTCCAATGGGGGATCTCCCACTTGCTCGCGAAAGCTTCTGCCGCCTCGCTCGTGCGTGAATAAACAGTCTGGATGCAATCGCTCCCGCGCCGGCCGTGAAGGGTCATGGTGTAGAAGGTCCCGATGAGTCCCGTTCCGAGCAAGGTGATCTTGTGCATACTTCGACTCCACTCAAAACGCCCGGGACGCTGCTTCAAGAGCAGCATCCCGGGCTTAGTGCTCTATTTGTAGAAAATATAGACTGAGCCGGCCTGGCCGGGATTGTAAGTCCCGCCGGGCGGGTCGTCGTCATATACCGCTCCGACGATGGCTCGGCCGCCGTCGATTGATACAGCGCAGCCGAATTGATCGAAATAATCTCCATCGAGAGCTTCCACTTTGTCGGTTGCCATCATGTCAGCCCATCCCGAGGATGGTTTCTCGAAGAAATAGGCCGCTCCGGTGTCGTTCTTCAAAGCGTCCGAGCTTTTCGCCCCCACGATCACCCAGTCACCGCTGAGTGCCACGGAGCAGCCGAAATCAAAAGCATTCGGGAGATCGTAGGCGATCAACCTGGCTTTCCTTTTCCAGGTGCCGCTCTCCCGCTCGAAGACATAGGCAGAACCGGTACTCCAGTTGCTGACATCATCCTCTTGAGAACCAACGACAACCCGACCTCCTTCAATTGCCACGGAACAGCCGAAACGGTCCCAAGCAGTGGGAAAACCGCTGAAAATTTCGATCGTTTCGGTCAGCGGATTGATGCTGTGCCAGCCACCTGTTGGTTTCTCATAGATATAGGCCGAGCCGGCGGTGTTGCCCATATCACTATCGGTATCACTGCCAACGATGACGTAATCGCCGCTGATCGCCGCCGAACAGCCGAGACTGTCGCCATCGGTGCGATCCGAGGCGATCAGTTTGGATTTCTCCCACCAGCTACCGCTCTCGCGCACAAAAATATAAGCGGCACCGCAGGAAAAATTGCCGTAGGGATTGTCATCACCCACCATCCCGATGACAGCGACAGCACCATCGAGATCGATGGCGCTGCCGAAATAATCGGACGGTGCCGCGTCCGCTGCCGTGAGCTTGACCGTCTGGGTCATGTTTTTCCAGCCACCTGCCGGTTTATGGAAAACATATGCAGCGCCCTTACCGCCGACAGCGTAGCTAGTCGGTGCACCGACGAAAGCAACGTCGCCCTGAATCGCGACCGATTCGCCGAAACGGTCGCCCCAGAAACCATCAGAAGGTGTCAACTTGCCCACCTGGATCCAGAGCGAACCGCTGCGCTCGTAGATATACGCTGCGCCGTTCCCCTGGCCGTTTATGATCGGTGCACCCACGATGACGACATCACCATCCATATCCACTGCGGCACCGAAGTTCTGGTCCGCTGTAAAATCCGACGCCCAGAACTTGTCTTCCTCGAACCAAACGTCAGGGGGAGGAGTACCTGGCCCGCCCCAAGGAGCTAATGAGATCGAAAACTCGCCTGCGGTATTGTGAATATAGTTCGGGTTGACAGGGTTTTGAGCAGAAAGCAAACCACCAAGGCAAAACATCAACAATGAGATAGATCCGAGAATCCAATGTTTTTTCGAACAAAAAAATACCGCCCTTTCAGTAAACATGACATGTCCCTCCTCGATTTCATTCGGGGAAAAAGGCCCTCCTTCATCCTCCCAACATCGAGGCGGAAAAAACGCATCGGCTTTATCAGGAAAAATATTACGGGGATCGAGCCGAGAGCGGTTGACTCCGTGCACGTTCTCGTTCTCTTTAGAGACACGGAGCATCGATCTGGGGACGAACGGAAAGGACGTCATGACCGCTCAACCTATTCCGAGCTTTTGAGTCACGGCCCATCCGTAGCCCAACCGTGAGGGAGGGCGACGCGGTGCGATGATAAGTCGATTCGCATGCCGATTGCTCTGCTTGCCCTGCTCGCGGCAGAGGCACCGGCTCCTGCCTGAAATCCTCATCCTCATTGACTCGGTGTCTCCGAGAGAGAATTATGAAATCAGATGCTAGTTCCCGGAGATCGTGGCGTCAGCGCCGGGAAAACAGCTCAACCCGTCACAGCAATGCGTTGGCTATCAGGAAGAGCATCACCATCAAGGCATAGATGTTGATCTGCATGAAGTCGGCAAAGCGCGCCGGGTGGTCGTTCGCGCGCCTGAGCACGCCCAGCGCCCGCGCACCCAGCCAGAGCGAGGCGATCAAGATCCCCAGGTTCCAGGGAAGGTGCGCCTTCTCGGTCATGGCGATCAGAATCCCCGTGGCGGCAGCCGCGAAAATCCAGATCGACGTGATCCGTCTGAGCTGGTTTGGTGCGAAGTGCTTTGTGAGCACCGGCAGGCCGGCGGCTGCGTACTCCTCGCCATAGAGCAGCAGCAGCAGCCAGAAGTGCGGTACTTGCCAGATGAAGAAGAAAAAAGCGAGCTGCACGATGAGCGGATCGGAAACCAGCCCCCCGCCGGCGGCCCAGCCGATCACCGGCGGCAGCGCGCCCACGAGCGCGCCGGGCACCACGGCGAACGCCGTCCAGCGCTTGAGCAGGGTGTAGACGCCGTTGTACCAGACGAGCGCCAGGGCGGCGATCGTCAGGATTGTCAGAGTGTGGGCTTCGATGCAGGAGAGCACGTAAAAGGCGGTGCCGATGAAGACCAACGCCACGAAGAGCGCCCAATCGGCACCGATGCGCCCCGAGGGGATCGGCCGCGCCTGCGTGCGCGCCATCAACGCGTCGATGCGCGCCTCCTGAACCTCGTTGAGCGCTGACGAGCCGCAAGCCAGCAGAAAAACGCCGAGCATCGGCAGCAGCACGCTCGCCGACAGGGTCTCCACAAAGATGAAGTGCCCCGTGGCGACGGAGAGGGTCACGGCCACGGTGATGCGCGCCTTGGTGAGCTCCGATACGATGCCTATCCAGCTCAAAATACCGCTATCGCTCCTTCTACTCGTCCTGCTCGCCACCGCGTGATCCAGGTTCATCCGCTTTCGTCCCCTCTTTGTCCTTGGCGTCGTGACCATCCCCTTCGCCGGCGAGCGCCTTGATGGCGTCTTCGATCGGAATCTCCTCGCGAGGCTCCTTCTGCTCGTCGAGGCGATACTCCTCGTTCAGCTTGGCGATCTCTTCGGGTGTGTTCTTGGGCCGGTCCGAGCCTGTATAGAACGCTGCAACATAGTGGGCCAGGGCGAAGCGATCCCACGCCGGCAGGTTGTTGAACGCCCGCATCTGGGTGCCCTCGAGCCCCACCGTCAAGGTGCGGAAGATGTCGGTAATCGTCACCCCCTGCGTCCACCCCTCGAGCGAAGTGAAGTTGCGCGCGTTCTCCACCAGCCCGCCCTTGCCGTTGGCGCCGTGACAGGAGACACAGTAGGTCTGGAAGAGCGCCCCGGCACCCCGTTCCAGGATCTCCTCTGATTTTGGATCCATGGCCGTGGCCATCATGACCGGTTTGTTCTTATCGGCCACCATTTTGCGCAGCCACTCCTCGTACTCCTCCTGCGGCAGGGCGATCATTTCGGAGAGCATCTTGGAGTGATCGCGGCCGCAGAACTCGGCGCAGAAAATGTCGTAGATGCCTGTCCGCTCGGCCTCGAACCAGAGATAGCTCTGCCGTCCCGGCACACAGTCCTCCTTGACCCGGAATGCGGGCAGGTAGAAGCTGTGGACCACGTCGTCCGGAGGCGATGTGAGCAGCAGCTTGACCGGCCTGTTCACCGGCACATACAGCTTGCTCGACGAGATCTCCTCGCCGGGATAGTTGAAGGTCCAGAACCAGCGCTGGGCCAGTACCTCCACTTCCATCGCGCCCTCGGGAACGCTGCGCAAGAGCTTGAAGCCCTCGTAGCCCTTGAAGAACATGAAGAGCACCAGGATCGTGGGGATGATGATCCAGGTCAGCTCCAGAGGCAGGTTGCCCTCGATCTGGGTGGCCTTGCGCTTTGGATTGCGGCGGTACCGAAGCACGAACCACACCATGGCCACGGTGATACCCACCATCAGAACGATGCAGGTTCCACCGATCCAGTAAAAGGCTTCGTCAACCTCTCTGGCAAAGCTCGAGGCGGCAGTGAACATGGTGATCACCTGTAAAAATAGTCTGCAAAGGTCAGAGCGATGAAGATCCCGTACGTGGCGAGCACAGCCAGGATCATCACCGTAAAGATCTTGTTTTCATAGCGAATATGCATGAAGTAGAGCAGCACCAGGGAAACCTTGACGGTGGCGATCAAAAGCGCGGCAAAGATCGCCATGTGCTGGAGATCGGCATAATAGGCCCCCACGGTCACTCCGGTCAGCACGACGAGGCTGATCCAGACCATGAAATAGAGCTTCAACGGAACGTGGTGTGAGCCTGCATCATGTGCATCCATCGTTTTTCACCCGCTCATTCAACATCGACAATCTACAATCCAAGATCTACAGTCTACAATCTAAAACCACCTACCCGATCAGGTAGAACAACGGAAAGAGGTAGATCCACACCAGATCGACGAGGTGCCAGTAGAGGCCCGTGTTCTCCAGGAAGAGCACCCTCTCCGGGTTGATCTCGCCGCGCGCCATCTTGCGCTTCGCGAACAGGATCACGCCCATGCCGATGATCACGTGGAGTGCATGCAGCCCGGTCATCACGAAATAGAGACCGAAAAAGACGATCTCGCCCTTGGTCTTCTCGAGAAGGTGTTCCGAACCTGGATAAATATGATGCTCGAACTTGGCGCCCCACTCGAAGGCCTTGATCACCAGGAATGCGCCGGCGAACGCCAACGTCGCGTTGAGCATCTTCGTCGCCAGCGCCTTGCGGCCGCGCTCCAGTAGAGCGATGGAGAGCGCCATGGTGAGGCTGCTCGTGAGCAGGATCAGCGTGTTCGTAGCCCCCATGGGGATGTTCAGCTCCGACGAACCCTGGCGGAACTGCCAGGTGAACTCGAAGAGGTACACGGCGAACACGATGAAGAGCGCCCCGAAGAGCAGCACCTCGGTGAACAGAAAGAGCCACATCCCGATCTTGCCGGCCACCGGATCGTAGTGCTCCTCGTGACCACCGTGGTGGCCCTCGTGGTTTTTTTGACCCTGCATGCCGTGCGAAACCTCTCCGGCCGCGCTCAACGCGGCGCCGTTGCCTGCAGGATCGTTGCCGGCGATAGACTCACTCATCCTTCACCTCATCGGAGTAATCATAGGGACCGCGGCTCACATCGGGATCGGTTGCAAACTGATGCGTCGGCGGCGGCGAGGGCACGGTCCACTCCAGGGTGGCCCCACCCCACGGATTCTTCTCGGCCCGGCGTCCCTTGAAGAAGGCATAGACCAGGTTGCCCAGCATCAACAGGATTCCTGTGACCATGATCCACGAACCGACCGTGGAGAAGCGGTGATAAACCGTGTACTCCACGGGATAATCGGCGTACCGCCTGGGCATTCCAGCCATACCCGCCAGGAAGAGTGGAAAGTAGAGGCAGTTGAACCCGACGAAGAAAAAGAGGAACGCCACCTTGGCCACGGCTTTCTTGTACATCCTGCCGAACATCTTGGGGAACCAGTAGTGCAGCGCCGCCAGGAACATCAGACCGCCGCCGCCGAACATGGTGTAGTGGAAGTGGGCCACGATGAACGCCGTGTCGTGGATGTGAATGTCGGTGGAAAGCGCTCCCTGGATCAACCCGGTGAAGCCGCCCACAGAGAAGAGGAAGATGAACGCCAGGGCGAACAAAAACGGCGTGTCGAGCTTGATCGATCCCTTGTACATGGTGGCCAGCCAGTTGAAGACCTTCACCCCGCTGGGGATCGCCACCAGGAAGGTGAGCAGAGAGAAGATCACCCGCGCCGTATCGGCCATGCCCGAGGTAAACATGTGGTGCGCCCAGACCAGCGAGCCCAAACCGGCGATCGCCAGCGATGAGAGGGCGATGAACTTGTAGCCGAAGATCGTCTTGCGGCAAAAGACCGGGATGATCTCGGACACGACACCCATGGCAGGCAGCACCATGATGTAGACCGCCGGGTGGGAATAGATCCAGAACAGATGCTGGTAGAGGATCGGATCGCCACCCTTCGCGGGGTCGAAGATCCCCACGCCCAGGACCCGCTCGAGCAGGATCAAGAGCAGGGTGATCCCCACCACCGGCGTGGCCAGGATCTGGATCCACGAGGTGGCGTAGAGCGACCATACGAAGAGCGGCATCTTGAACCAGGTCATCTTCGGCGCCCGCAGGCGATGCACGGTGGCGATGAAGTTGAGCCCCGTGAGGATCGATGACCATCCCAGGATGAAGGCCGCAAAGACCGGCAGATAGACGTTGTCCGCCGTATCGGAGCTGTACGGCACGTAAAAGGTCCAACCCGTGTCGACCCCGCCGAGGCTTACCGAACCGAGCGCCAAGAGCCCGCCGAAGATGTAGAAGTACCACGACGCCAGGTTGAGCCGCGGGAAGACCACGTCGTTGGCGCCGATCAAAATCGGCAGGAAGAAGTTGCCGAACACGGCGGGCACGCTGGGGATGATGAACAGAAAGATCATCGTGATCCCATGCAGCGTCAAAATCCGGTTGTACCCCTGGCTGTCCACGAACTGCTCACCCGGCGAGAAGAGCTCCAGCCGGATCATGACCCCCAGGCCCACGGCGAAGAGGAAGAAGAACAGGATCGATCCCAGGTAGAGGATCCCGATCCGCTTGTGATCGGTCGTTGTCAGCCAGGAGAGAATCCCCTTCTTGGCGTGGAAGTAGTCGCTCGTCTCCGGCGAGGCGATCGCCGAAGACGCTCCGATCGGTTGACCCATCAGGTCACCCCCTTCTCAGTACGCGGCCCCTTCTTCTTGAGCAGCAGATAACCCAGGAAGAGCGCCACGAGAAACAGGGTCACCGCAAGCACGATGCGGTTGACCTTGAAGACATAAGTTTTCCCCTCCGGATCATAGGCATAGCAGAGGCGCTGAAATTTCTGCATGAGCGAACGCGGTCTCCCGTCGGCGGCGTCGATGACGGCCATCTTCATGTCGGCGGGCAGCAGCTTCAGCCCTTCCAGATAGCGCACGATTTTGCCATCTTTCGTGAGGAACACCACGGTGCCGGCATGCACGAAGTCCTGGTTCTCACGCTTGTAGCGGAAGCCCACGGCATCGGTGAGCGCGTTGATGTTGGGCGCGTCTCCCGTGAGGAACCGCCAGCTCTCGGGCGGGATCTTGCGCTGCATGCCCGCCAGCAGGTTCTTCTTGGCCTTGCTTGCCAGCTCCGGCGTGTCGTTGATGTCGAAGCTGACCGTGAGCAGGTCGAAGTCGATCCCGGCCTCGAGATCCATTTTGTCCACCATGGCGGCCACTTCGTGCATCAGCGGGCTGCAGATGCTGGGACAGCGCAAATAGACCAGCGTCAGGACCATCGGCCGTTCGATGCACTGCCGCAAGGAGACCGTCTCGCCCAACTCGTCGCGAAAGGTGAGATCGAGCGGCACGCTCTCACCCAGCTTCTGCTCGATGCCTGGGCTTGCGTCGCTGGCGTAGCTCCGCATCGGGTCCATGCCACCTGGCGGCTTCATCATGTCGGTCAGGTCGATGACTTTTTTCTGCTCCCCGGCGGGTTTCTCGTCGATCGGGGATCCCGCGGCGCTTGCCGCCATTCCGAGCAGGAACGCCAGCATCACGATCGGCACGATGCGCCTCTGTGCTCCCGTCCTGGATCCGCGTCTCCTCGATCGCCGCCTGCATTCTACACCGATCATGACCGCCTCCTATCGCTTCGATTCCCTCAACAACAACATTGTCCCCACCGGGGCCTCGCCGGCCCGCGGAGATAAATTAGAGATAGAATTCACATGACTCTTTGAAAAGCGGATCCCCCACGGCCATGGTGCGATGGCGCTTCAGAAACCGCGCCATGCAGAAAATCAGCACCCCGATCGCGATGAGCGGAGGGCCGAAGTCCTGCCAACCCAGCCGCGGCGCCGCGCTGTGCGCCTGCGGCATGATCAGCCAGTAGAGGTCGACGAACTGCCCCACGATCACCACCACCGACGTGGTCACCAGGAGCTTTGGATTCATCTTGGCATCACGGCTCAAGAGCAAAAAGAAGGGCAGCACGAAGCGCAGCGCCACAACCAGCAGCGAGATCCCGAGCCAGCCGTTATCGATGCGATGCATGTAGTAGACCGTTTCCTCGGGGATGTTGCCGTACCAGATCAGCATGAACTGGCTGAAGCCGATATAGGCCCAGAAGCAGGTGAAGGCGAAGGTCAGCGCTCCCAGGCTGTAGAGATGCTCGTCGGTCACGATCCTGTCGCCGAGCCTCCCCTTGGCCCGCATCCACACGACCGCGATGGTGATCACCGCCAGCCCCACCAACGTCATGCCCGCAAAGATATACACCCCGAAGATCGTGCTGAACCAGTGCGGCTCGAGACTCATCAACCAGTCGAAGGCGGCGAAGGTGATGGTGAGTGCGAAGATCACGATAAACGGCGCCGACCAGCGGCGCATGGCCTTGGTGGCCGCCTCGCCGCCAACCCCTTCGTCCTGGAGCAGCGAGCGCTTGACGAAGAAGTTGGTAAACAGCGTCCAGATCACGAAGAACAGAGCTGCCCGGGCGATGAAGAAGGGCACGTTCAGGTACGGCCGCTTGCCCTCGAGCAGAGCATCTCCTGTCACCACGCCTGGATCGCTCCAGGGAAAGACGCTGAAACTCCCCGGCAGCAGCGCAAAGAGCGCCACCGGCAGGAATAACAGCGCCACCACCCCGATCGGCGCGGCAAACATCTCGGCGATGCGCCGCACCACCACCGACCAGACCGCGTGCGTCACATGCTGCAAGGCCACGAAAAAGAGGCAACCGAGAACCACGGTCCACAGGAAGGCGAATCCCCAAAGATAAGCAAACCCGAACCGATCCAGGCCGCCCTCGAAGAACAGGGTCACCACGCAAATCAGGAGCCCCGCTCCGATGAGCATGGAGGCCAGCTTCTTCATGCGATCGACCCCCTCGGCCAGCGGCGCGACGCCGCTCGCCGCCGCCGCGCCGGCCGCGCTCAACGCGCTCTCGGCCCCGCCCGCCGCGCCGGACGCCATGGCGGCGGCGGTGTCCGTCCCGGTGCATTCCGTCGATACAGGCCTGTTGTCGGCACTCATTTCTTCAAGTCCTCAGGTTTGGGAGCCAGAGCCCGATGCAGCGCATGCACGTAGTGAATAATAGCCCAACGCTCATCGGCGGTAAACTTGTCGGCATAGCTCGGCATGGTGTTCTGGCCGCGCGAGATGACGTGGAAAATCCGGCCGTCCTTGTACTTCTTGGCCGTCTCGGTGTGCAAGGAAGGCGGCGCCGGGAAGAGGTTCGGCCCTACGATCGGCCCGTCCCCCTCGCCCATCTCGCCGTGACAGGTGATGCAGTAGTAGTTGTAGAGCTTCTGCCCTCTTTTCATCGACTCCTCGGTGCGCGGCATCGGATTGGCCAGGATCTGCTCGGCCACATCAGCGGTCTCCGTCTCCTTGCCCTCGAGGTGATAGGGGAAGTAGCCCATCGGAATGGTGCCCTCCACCGGAGCGCGCTCCACCACGAGCGACTCACCCAGCAGGCTGCCGTGCAGGCTCTGCGTCTTGCCCTTGGGCTGCACCGCCATGTCGTTGAAGAGCTCCAGGTAGGGCAGCGCCACCAGGGCCAGCGGGACCACGAAGGCCGCCGCCACCATGGTGACGATGAAGACCTTGAGCGCATCGGGCTTGAAGCGCGGCGACCAGCTCTCGAGCTTCTTTTTCAGATAATCATTCATCCTGTTGATCATAGGATCCCGTTTTCCTCGTCTTCCAGCTCCACGAGCGGGCGCACGTCGCGGCAGCCGGTTCGTTGGAGCAGGTCGGTGGCTTCGTTCTCGGAAAAGAGCGGGTCTTCGGCGCCCAGCACCACCGCGAAGCGATGGCCCGTGACCTCGCGCATCACGCCCGAATCATGCAGCGGCGAGTGCCAGCGTCCGAGCCGGCAGAAGACCAGGATCGAGCCCATCGTGGCCAGGGCGGCGAAGAGCACGAAGAGCTCGAAGGTGATCGGCACGAAGGCCGGCCACGAAAAGAGCGGCTTGCCGCCGATGCGCACCGGATAGTCGACGGCGCTCATCCACCACTGCATCAGCAGCGCCACACCCACCCCGGTGAAACCCGCCATGAGGCAGATCGTGGGGATCGGCGAGGCTTTGATGCCCATGGCGCGATCGAGGCCGTGCACCGGGTAGGGCGTGTGGCAGTCCCATTTGCGATAGCCGGCGTCGCGCACTGCCTCGGCGGCGTGGGTCAGTGACTCGGTGTCGTCAAAAAGCCCCACGACCCCCACCACCTTGGTCGTGCTGGCGACGGTTGTCTCGGAGGCATCCCCCACGTTGGTTGGGTTGTCGTTTTCCATCGCGCTTATCCTCCTGTTCCACCCGGCCCGGTCGGCGTCGCCGCCGGCGCGTGCCCCTGGCCATGATGATGATGCTTGGGGTGGCTTCCAGGCAGCACGGCCTTCGTCTCAGCCACCGACACCGCGGGCAGGAAGCGGCAAAAGAGCAGGATCAGGGTCAAGAACAGCCCGATACTGCCGACAAAGAGCCCCGCATCCACCCAGGTCGGGGTGAAGTGATCCCAGCTCGACGGCAGGTAATCGCGGTGCAGGCTGGTCACCACGATCACGAAGCGCTCGAACCACATCCCCACGTTCACCAGGATCACGATCGGGTAGAGCAACCCCACCGTGCGTCGCACCTTACGGATCCAGAGAAGCTGCGGAAAGATCACGTTGCACGACACCATGGTCCAGTACGCCCAGGCGTAGGGCCCGAAGGCGCGATTGATGAATGCGAACCGCTCGTAGACCACCCCGCCGTACCAGGCGATGAAGAACTCGATCAGGTAGGCGTAACCCACCATGAGCGAGGTGGCGATGATGATGCGGTTCATCAGGTCGAGGTGTTCCTTGGTCACGATGTGCTCGAGATGGAAGAACTTGCGCATGAACACGATCAACGTGGCCACCATGGCGAAGCCGCTGAAGATGGCGCCGGCCACGAAGTAGGGCGGAAAGACCGTGGTGTGCCAGCCGGGGATCACGGAGACGGCGAAGTCGAAGGAGACCACGCTGTGCACGCTGAGCACCAGCGGCGTCGAGAGCCCGGCGAAGAGCAGGTAGGCCTTTTCGTAGTGGCTCCAGGCGCGGTTGCTGCCCGACCAGCCCAGGCTCAGGATCCCGTAGATCAGCTTGCGCACGGGATGCTTGGCGCGGTCGCGCAACGTGGCCAGGTCGGGCAGCAGCCCTGTGTACCAGAACATGACCGACACCAGCCCGTAGGTGGATACGGCGAAGACGTCCCACAGCAGCGGCGAGCGGAAGTTGACCCAGATGTTGTTGGCGTTGGGCAGCGGCAGGAGCCAGTAAAAGGCCAGCCACGGGCGCCCGGTGTGGATCAGTGGGAACTGCAACGCGCAGATCACGGCGAAGACGGTCATCGCCTCGGCGAAGCGCGCGATCGCCGTGCGCCAGCGCTGGCGCAGTAAAAAGAGGATCGCACTGATCAGGGTGCCGGCGTGGCCGATACCGATCCAGAACACGAAGTTGGTGATCGCCCAGCCCCAGCCCACGGGATTGTTGTTGCCCCAGGTGCCGATCCCCCGCGCCACGGTGTAGGCGAAGCAGAACAGGAACACCCCGGCCAGCGTGCCGGTCACCGAGATCGCCATCCACCACCTATGCGTGGGAAACGACTCGGCGGGACGGTTGATATCCCGGTCGAGGCTCTGGAAATCGGCCTTCCCCGTGACCAGCGGCGGCGGTGTCAGCGTGGACGCCGCGGCGGCGGTGCCGGTGATTGTGCCAGTAGTCGTGGTTGAGGCGGCTCCGTCCCGGCTCATCAATGCCCTCCCTTCCCGTGCTCGTCAGCCGCGTCGGCGTCGCTGCTGCCGCCGCCGTGTCCATGTCCGCCGCCGTAATCCTCCACGTGCACGTCGGGATGGGGGTTGGCGATGCGCGCCAGATAGGCCACATTGGGTCGCACGTTGAGCTCCTCGAGCACCTTGTAGGCCAGGTTCGAACCGCCCATACGGACCACCCGGCTCTCGGGATCGTTCAGGTTGCCGAAAACGATGGCGCCCGCCGGACAGGCCTGCTGACAGGCGGGCTGGATGGCGCCGTCGGGTACCTCTCGGCCCTCGTTCTTCAGCTTGAACTTGACCTCGTTGATGCGCTGTACGCAGAAGGTGCACTTCTCCATCACGCCACGCGAACGCACGGTGACCTGCGGGTTGTAGGCCAGTTCCTGAACGGTGTCCTTGTGAAGGCGCTTGGTGTAGTTGTAGAAGTTGAAGCGTCGCACCTTGTAGGGGCAGTTGTTGGCGCAGTATCGCGTGCCCACGCAGCGGTTGTAGACCTGCTCGTTGAGCCCCTCGTGGCTGTGCGCGGTGGCGTTCACCGGGCAGACGCTCTCGCAGGGGGCGTTGTCGCAGTGCTGGCAAAGCATCGGCTGCTGGTGGACGCGGGGGTTGGCGCCATCGCCTTCGTCGTAGCGATCGATGCGTATCCAGTGCATCTCGCGGCCGACGGCGCACTCCTCCTTGCCCACGATGGGGATGTTGTTCTCCGCCTGGCAGGCGGTCACGCAGGCACCGCACCCCACGCAGGCGCCGAGATCGATGGCCATGCCCCACTTGGGGCCGCCTGAATAGTCCCAGTCGTTGTCGAGCTGCTTCAGCTCGGGGATGTGGAAGCGGTGCTTCACGCACGCCGGGTCGGTGGCGAGGTCCTTGGCCGAGGCGTGGATCACGATGGGACGCCCCTGCTGGGAGAAGGCCTTCTGCGTGCGCACGAGCTGGAAGCGCGGCGCCTCCTGCGCTTCGCGTTCGGCCGGTGTGAGGGCGCGCAGAGTCACCTGCGCGAGGTGGCCGGTGATGCCCGCGCCGAGCAGAGCGGCCACGTTGAAACCGCGGCCCGTTCCGACGACGGGGGACGCACTGCGCCCATGGCCCAGGGTGGTCGTGACCACGCCGTCGGCCACGCCTGGTTGCACCAGGGCGGGCAAGCGCAGAACGCGGCCGGCGTGCTCCAGGGCCACCCAGTCGCCCTCGGTGACGCCGAGGCGCTCGGCGGTCGCCGGGGCGATCGAGGCCGCGTTGTCCCACACGAGGCGGCTCACAGGATCGGGCAGCTCGTGCAGCCAGCCGATCGAGGCGAAGCGGCCGTCCCACAGGGCGTGATGCGGCTGGATCGCGAGCTCGAAGGCGTTGGCGTCGGTGCCGTGCGTCGCTGATGGTGCGCCGCTGCCGGCCGCGCCGATCGCGGCGAGTTGTTCGGCTTCGTTGCGGCGCAACGCCGGGAAGGCAGGGATTGCGGCGCTGCCGGCCATCCCCTTGCGCAGGGCCGCCTCCCAGGCGAGCTGTGGTTCGCCGGCGCCGGCCAGGGTGCCGTTCTGCCAGCGATTCTTCAGATAGTCGTGCCAGCAGCCGGCGGCTTTTTTCAGCTCCTCGTCTTCCGGGGCCAGCGCGCTCGTCCAACGTAGCAAGGATTCGGCTTCCTGGCGGGAGTCGAAGAGCGGCGCAATCACCGGCTGGCAGAGGGTCGTGAGACCGGGCAACGGCGCGCGGTCATTCCACGATTCCAGGTTGTGGCAGCTCGGCAGCGCCAATGTGCAAGCCGCCAACGTTTCATCGAGATGGAGGCCGTGGCCCACGGTGAGGTCTGCCTTGGCGAACAGACCGTCTCTATCGCCGCCGGGCCAGTCGTAGATCGGGTTGACGCCCAGCGTGACCAGCACATCCACGCCCTTCGCCAGGGCCGCCGCGATCTCCTCAGGTGCGTCGACAGGAAGGGTCGCAGGGGCCGGATTCCAGGCAAGGGTCTTGCCCGGTGCGCCGATCTCTTGATTGAGCAGAGCCACCGAGGCATGCACGCCTTCCGGCAGGTGTGCCCCGCCCAACACGACGGCGCGTCCTTCGTGGGCGCGGAGATCTTTGAGCAGGGCGCCGAGGATCTCCTGCGCCTCAGTGCTCAGGCGATGCGCGTCGCGGAACGCCGCGAGCGGCTGCTCGTTGCCGGCCAGGGCCGCGCGCAGCGCCTCGGCGAGCGGGCCGATCGCGGAGGGTTTCAGCGGGATGCGGTGGTCGGCGTTCGAGCCGGTCACGGTCATGCCCGATTCGATCACGTACAGCCTGGAGAGCGCCTTGGGATCGGGAGCTGCCGGATCGAGCCGGCGGGTGGCGGCGAAGTCGCCGATCTGGTCCAGCACGGCTCCGTCGACACCAAGGAAATCGGCGTCCAGGCTAACGATGACCTTGGCCCGGCTCAGACGCGGCCATACTTCGCCGTCGGCGCCGTAGACCGTGCGCCAGGCCGAACGGCGCGGGGCGTCGTTGAGTGGCTCGTAGACCATGTGGCGCGCCGCGGGGCATGCCGCCAGGAAACGTTCCACAATGGCCCGTTCCGAGGGGCCCAGGGTGGCACGCGTGAGCAGCAAGACGGAGGATGCGCGCCTCAGAGCGTCGGTCACGGCGCTGTCGGCCTCCTCCCAGTTGATCTCTTTGCCCTCGCGGCGCGGCCCGCGGAGGCGCTCCGGGTCGTAGAGCGAGAGGATCGAGCCGAGCATGGCGGCGCTGGCCGTACCGCGGTTTAGTGGGTGATCGGGCAAGCCCTCGATCTTGATCGGCCGGCCGTCGAGGGTTTTGATTTTCATGCCGTAGGGCACAGCGCCGTCGGTCCAGGTGGAGGCGTAGTAGAGCGCGGCGCCGGGATGCTGGTACTCGGGCGACTCGTGCATACCCACGATCTGACGGTAGGGCTTGCGGTCACAACCGGGCCCGCCGACGGCCAGGATGGCCGAGGCCGCCATGAGCTTGAGCACGTCGCGGCGGGTCGTGGTGCAGCTTGCGTTTGGGTGCGCGGCGGCGGAGCGGCCGGCGGCGGTGGCTTCGGGCACGGGCAGTCCGGCCACGTCATCGCGCGAAGGCAGCCCCGGCCGCGCGCTCTCGCTCTCTTGCTCCCGCGCCGCGCCGTCATCGGCGCCAGCGGAGAGAGAATTCATGGTGGATGCAAAATGATTGTTTTGCATACGATCCCTTTTCATTCACTCGATCCGTTTGGTGGTAAACAACCCGCCCCGCTCGCCGGTGTATGCGTGATTCGTCCCTAGGTGCTCGTCAATCGAAGGGCAGATGCAATGAGCCCACGCATCAATAACCTCACATCATTCAGCTCGTCTTCGGCTCGTCTGTGACCGTTTCAGGGGCGCCAGATCCTCGGCATAGCACCGCTATGCCTGCGGTTTGGCGGGCTCGGCACGGCTGAATCTGAACCCAATTCGAGCGAATATTCTGCGAACCTATTTTGTCGCGAACCCTAACGGTGACAGGTGGAGCAGTAGATGGGAGCCCGCGTCGTTTGCCATTCGGGGCTGCCATCGGGTGGCGGTTCCATGTGGCATTCGAGGCACCATCCCATCTTCAGCGAGTAAACCCGCTCGACACGCTCCATTTTTTCCACTTCACCGTGACAGTCCACACAGTCGACACCGGATCCTTCAGCAAGATGTCGGCTGTGATCAAAATAGACGAAATCAGCCAGATCGTGAACCCGCTCCCAGTGGATCGGCCGCTGCTCCTCGTAATAGAGGAGGAGCTTGGTGATCTCTGGTTTGATGATTCCGTGGGAGTCCTTGGTCTGGATCTGGGTGTGGCATTTCATGCAGGTTGAGGTCGGAGGGATCGTGGCATAGCGCCCTTTTTCCGCTTGCGAATGGCAGTAGATGCATTCGATCTTGTTGTCCCCGGCCATCAGGGCGTGGGAGAATTCGATCGGTTGCGCGGGCTGGTAGCCTCGCTCCAGATTCGCTGGCCAGAGGGCGTAGGTCCCGAAGGCCACGCCAACGGTCAGGGAGAACAGGAACGTCCCGGCGATGATGTAGACGCGTCGGTCGAACTTTTTGGTAAACATCGGCCTGTATCGTTCCAATTGCCACGAGCGCCTGCACGAGAAGCGCCTTGTCATGACGGCAAGCTTCTCGAGTTGGGGGCGCTTTTGTAGAAATGAGCGATGATATCCGGTCACCCCACTTATAGGCGCTCCGGCGTTGGGTTCAAGTACAAAACGGAACAATCACGGGCGGTCGGGGATCGATTGGTGTTGTGACAGGCGAACTTTACGTCAAACGTTAGGGATGGTTGAGCCGGCGGAGCGGCCGTTGCGGGATGGCGACGGGGCAGCCTCGCGATGGCCGTCAGCCCGATACGCGCAGCTCGATGAGCGTCACCTCGGGTGGGCAGCCGAAGCGCACCGGCACCATCGAGCTGCCAGCGCCGGCGCTGGTGAAACCCGACATACCGCCGAAGCGCCAGAGACCGGCGGCCATACGCCGGGGGCAACGGGCGTTGACCATCAGCGGGCCGATCCAGGGCAGGCGGATCTGGCCGGCGTGGGTATGGCCGCAGAGGTAGAGGGAAATCCCGCGCTGCTCGGCTTCCCGGTAGAGCTCCGGTGAATGGACGGCCAGGATCTTGAAAGCCTCGGGTGGGACCTCTTGAAGCGCCCCATCCAGGTCGTCGCAGCCGTAGTAGTGCGGGTCGTCGACACCGGCGATCCAGATGCTCTGGCCGTCGCGGTGCACCTCATAGGAGCCGTTGAGCAGCATGGTGACACCGCGTTCCTCGAGCCAGGGCACGATCTCGCCAAAGTCGTGGTTGCCGAGCACCCCCACGACACCGTAGGGCGCCCGGATGGTGGCGAGCAGCTTCTCCAGGCCGTGCTGCGCAGAGTGATAGGGACCGTAGATCTCGAAGCGGTAGTCACCAGTGAGCACGCAGAGATCGTAGTGCAGGTCCTCGATCGTTGTGCAGATCGATTCCGCCAGCCCGGCCAGCGCGTCGATATGCAGATCGGACAGGTGCAGGATGCGGAATCCATCGAAGTGCGCGGGCAGGCCCGGAAAGACGAGGCGGTGATGCGAAAGGCGGTGGCTCAGGGCGTTGCGCTCGCCGGGACGCACCAGCCCGGAAATGCCGAAGAGGAACTCGAGCGTGGCGCGCAGCCAGGAGAGGTTCTCGAAGTGGAAGGAGCCGCGCCCCTCGGTGAGCCAGGCCTCGAAGTGCCCCACCTCGATCGATTTACGTTTCTTGCGCAGATCCAACACGTTGCTTCAACCTTATTTTTGCCGTAAGTGACTAATCTCTGCCGTAAGTGACTGTCGTCGTTCAAGTGCACATGAACCGAACCTTCCCCTCTCAACCGTCACAGCCATCCGTGGCCCGACCGTGAAGGGTTTCGAAAGCAACGGACGTGTGATTGCGACCTCACGATCGCCATGACCCATCCGTAGCCCGACCGGTTTAGGGAGGGCGATTGGTACGATCAAACGTCGATCCACCTGCCGATTGCTCTCCATGGCCTGCTCGCACGGAGGGTCGAGCAATCGGCGGGTGATCAAACGAGCCGGGGGTCCGTCTTGAGTTCCCCGGAGAAAACGGCGTCCGCGCCAGGCAAAGGCTGACCTCTCGAAAGCGTCACTCCTGTCATCCTACGCGGCGAGGCTGCGCTCCGGTTCAGTCGAGGGACAGACACGAGCCTCGTCTTCTAAACCTTTTCGTATCGAAGGCGCCAAAACCTTTTACCAGATTGTGGAAAAATGGATTATGATGAAAATTGATCGATTTGCCTTGATAGGTTTCCCTGATGAATGAAACCAGATCGCAACATTTTCGGGTCGAGTCGGAGCGCCGGTTTCAAAAAATGTCATGCCGGTGCTCAATACTCACTCAGCAGTCACGGCCAGCCGTAGCCCGACCGGTTTAGGGAGGGCGGCGCGGTGCAATCTGGCGTTGATCCGCCTGCCGGTTGCTAAACCACGGTCTACCCCGGAAAGGGAATGCACCCGTTCGTATCGCATGAAAAAGCCGGAAGAAATGGTAATAAAAAGGAGAAGAGTGATGACCAAGAGTATCGCCGTGTTGACTGTTTTGGCGGCGCTGTTCCTGCTGACCAGCAGCCCCTGTCCGTGCCAGGACGAGCCGGAAGTGAAGATCGCGCGCCTCACCGATCTGGGTGATGCCGTGGCCGGCCGAATGGAGATCTCGGCGTTCAATGGCCCGGTGCCGGCGCTGCCCCAGGGCTCGAGGGCCATCAGCCAGATGCCGGGGTGGCCGGTCAGCATGGGAAGCGACACCATGTTCAAACCAACCCGCGGCCTGGTGTTCGCGGACCTCGATGGCGACGGTCCACTGGAGGTAATCACCTCGAGCACGGACAACACGCTCTACGCCTGGGACTACACCGGCGCGGCCATGCCCGGCTTTCCGGTGACGCTGATCGGTATGGCGCAGTATCCGCCGAGCGTGGCCGACCTCGAGGGGGACGGCGATCTGGAGATCGTGCAGTTCACGCGCGGCTGGACCGACGGCGGGCGCCTCTACATCCTGGACCACCTGGGCACTCCGCTGCCCGGCTTCCCCAAGAGCCTCAACAACAACAATGTCACCAGCACCCCCACCCTGCACGACCTGGACAACGACGGTGACCTGGAGATCCTGGCGCCCGAGCGCGACTATCCCGTAGGTCTGCTGCACGTCTTCGAATACGACGGCAGCGAATGGGGCGGCAACTGGCCGGTGGCGCTCGACCACGTGCCGGCCTGCACCGCCGCAGTGGGCGATCTGGACGACGACGGCGCCCCGGAGATCGTCTTCTACTCCTATGACAGCATCTATGCCTGGGAGGTGGACGGCACGATCATGCCCGGATGGCCCAAGCAGATCACCAACGTCAGCTTCAGCTACCAGTCTCCGGCGCTGGTCGACTTGGATGGCGACGAGGACCTGGAGATCGTGGTAGGCGGCCACAAGGACGCCGCCGGTTGCTATATTTTCCATCATGACGGCTCGACCTATCCTGGATGGCCGAAGCTCGTCGGAAGCTGGACCTACTGCGCACCCACGGTGACCGATCTGGAGGGTGACGGCAAGCTCGAGATCCTGGACGGCCGCGCCGGCGGGATGAGCGGTACGAGCAACTGCTTCTGGGCCTGGACCTCGGCGGGCAGCACCAAGCCCGGCTTCCCCTACTCCTCGAGCCACGGCGGTGGTTCCGAAGGCCCCTTGACGGTGGCTGACATCAACAATGACGGCTTCATGGAAATCTTCGCCGATCACAACATCACGATCTCCGATGACGGCTACCTCTTCGGAGTGGACGCTTTCGGCAACGACCTGCCCGACTTCCCGCTGCGGCCGCGCGGGTTCACCTACATGAACGGCGCCGCCATCGGCGACGTGGACGGCGACGGCGACTACGAGCTGGGTGTGCTCTCGACGCACGATCTGGGTGTTGACGTGAACCTCTACGATCTCACCGGCACCTATCATCCGTCCGAGATCTCCTGGGAGGTCTACCATCAGAACAGAAGGCGCGGCGGTCTGAAGGGCAGCGAGGACAAGCTGCACATCCAGGGACGTTTCGGGCTCGGCGGCAACGTGGCTTTCTACCTGCACGGTGAGCCGGGCAACAAAGCCTTCCTGTGGGCCTCGCGCGGCACGGCCAAGATCCAGCATCCCAGCTTCGGATGGGTCTTTATCGACAGCAGTACGATCCAGGTCAGGCTGCTCTTCAACGCTCTGATCCCGCAGGCCGGCGAGATCGTGTCCAACGTCACGATCCCCAACAATCCCGCCTTCCAGGGCAAAACCTTCTACTTCCAGGGCCTCATCGGCGCCGACCCGCTGAACGGCGATGGCAAATTGACCAACATGCTGGCCAGAACGGTGCAGTAGGTGAAGAGGGATACTACCACGACGCAGTGTCCCGCCCGGAACTCCGAGAAGGTATCAAGCAATCGATGAACCATGGGACGCTGTTTTGAAACAGCGTCCCCTGTTTGTTATATCAACAGCGGTCAACCAATCCGTCTGCTTCCACCTCAATACTGTCGTAAGTAGTAGTTTTCGTTCAAGTGAAGGTGAACCGAACCTTCCCCTCTCAGTCGCCACGGCCATCCGAAGCCCGACCGTGAAAGAGGGTGAGATTAGCATACGTATGACAGTGGCCTCACGATCGCCATCACCGATCCGTAGCCCGACCGGTTTAGGGAGGGCGGCGCGGCGCAATCAAGCTTGAATTCGCCTGCCGATTGCTCTCCCTGACCTGCTCGAATGGAAGGTGGAGCAATCCAACGGTCGTCACGAATGCCAGGTATCCTCGCTCTCCATCGCTGTCGGGCTACTGACAGGGCTATCTCAAATCAGAGCAAACGATGAAGCTACGGTTTGTCGCTACTCTCCGAAAGAAATTGACTGACTCGCACAACGAGTTCCCAGGAAATCTGGCCTCCGCGCCAGGAGGGCTGCTCCCACCTACTCCGGTACCTTGAAGAGCAACAGATTGGTCAAGACCGCATCGGGGTTGCTCTTATCGCCGATTAAGGCCTGTAGAGGATATTGCATTCCAGGCTGGAAATATCCATGGAGATTTAAGGGCCATATTAGGACACCTCTGTCGGGTATAGTGCCGAGATCCACAATGTGCACGGCGGGACCCATGAGATATAAATCACCGTATGGCGTCACGACCGGAGGGTCCTCGACACCTGAACCCTCGATGAGATACACCGGCGCCATACCAGGTTCGCCTATCACACGGAAGGTATGCTGGTTTCCGCCCCAGTAGTACAGATGGGGATGAAACTCATCAACGCCCATATCCACCGCGCCTTGTGCAATCCTTGGGTCGCCTTCGAAATCGGCGAGCTCCAGTCCGGGAGCACCGTTGGTGCCAGTGTTGCGGCAAGGAGAATCGTAAGTAAGATGAAAATCAGCAGTCTGCCCTTCGACAAACTTCGGATCACCGCTAATGTTGCCTATGCCTGGTATTATAGAATCTTCGCTGCAAGAGTAGGTCACCGTCATAGTGCCGCTTAATCCCCAACTAATTAGACAATTCGTCAAAATTGGCCCCCGACTCCCGTGGGAGCAAACTGCCGAACCTTCACCCCAAGGAGCAGCATAATTGTCCCAAAAATTATTATTCGTAACAGTGGGTGTTGCCTCCCAACAGTACATCCCGCCTCCGAATGCATTATCCTTAAACCAACTTTGATCTTCCGCTACGTTTTGCGTAACAAGGTTGTTGATCAACAGCGCATCACAGTGATATCCCAAGTATAGACCACCGCCATATGCGTGCGCATAACTCGTGTACCAGAAATAATAAGATTCAGCCCTGTTTTTATCTATCACGTTGTTGACGATCAACGGACAGGATCGACACCGGCAGCAAATTCCTCCGCCACAGGCAGGATTATAATGCCACGACTTGGCAATCGTTTCTTTTATAATGTTCCCGTCAATCGTAGGAGAAGATCCAAAGCAGTAGATTCCTCCGCCTTCCCAGGCTGTGTACCCGCCGGTGATCGTAAAACCTCTTAAGATCGAATCGCGCCCCTCGCCGCTGACAAAGCAAACCACGCAGTAGTCATCGGACTCAATGATCGTCTCCTGCGGTCCTTTCTCACTTTCAACCGTTATGGCTTTACCGTGGAAATTGATCATCTCGATGTATGTGCCAGGCTTGACGAGTATTGTGTCACCATCATTTGAAGCATTGATCGCCTCCTGAATTTCCGAATAGTCGTCGGGTACGGTGATTGTTCGCCCCCCCACGCGCAACAGCAAGGGATTGGAGATCAATGCATCGGGAGCGCCTTGCGTCCCGAAAAACGCCTGCACCGGGTACTCGTCTCCCGGTTTCCATGCCCAAGGCAGCGTGGCCGTGTATTTAAGAAAGCCTTCAGCCGGCATGACTCCGAGATCGTAGTACGAGATCGGATCTTCGAGGTAAATATTGCCATAGGGTGTGTGCCGCGGCGGCAGAAGCAGTCCCGATCCCAATCCCAACGACAAAGGTGTACCCGGGTACCCTACGATGGTTACATTGGCTTCTGCTTTCGGCAAGATGGTCTGCTTCTCCCGGTAGAGATGGGGGTGGAACTCGTCTGCGCCGATATCGACTTTCGCATCACAGATCCTGGGATTGTTTTCATAGTCTTTCCGTGAGTAGCTGGCAATATAAGAATTATCCCCCGCATCTTTACAAGGGGATTCAAACGAGAGGTGACAATCATGATCGTGTGATCCAACAAAACCGGGATCTATATCGATGTTTCCTGTCCCCGGGTAACCTCCTTTGATATTACAGTAATAGGCCAAAGATGGACCGGCGAGTTCTTTTTGATTATCTCTGATGATCGTGTTGGCTACCTGAAGGATTGTCGAGCCGCAGTAGATTCCATATCCGCTTCCGCCTTCAACATTCGACGTATTTTCTATGATTGTGTTGTTTATAATCGTGCCCGTCTTCCCATAGATCTCGATGCCTGCTCCAGCACTGAAGCGACCTTTCCATGACCATGGTTCGTATATCGACTCAATGACGTAGTTTTCTATGATCAAATTATTGCTTATCTGCAAATCTCCAAGGCCATAGATTCCTCCGCCATGCTCGGCACAGTTGTTGCAAATAATATTCGAGTCGATCACCGATGAGCTGGAACTGCAATAAATGCCTCCACCATGCCCATCCGTAATGTCGTCTCTCTTTGCAGAACGATTACCTCGGATGATGTTTCGACGAATAGTCGGTGATGAGCTCCAGCAACTTATTCCCCCGCCGTTGTCACCACGACCGTTTGTGATGGTGAATCCTTCGAGTACCGTGTCGCTTCCTTCTTGCTTGTCGAATGTGACGGTGCTCGTATAAAACTGGCATCCGTCGATGATAGTTCTCTCCGGCCCCATCTCGCTCTTCAAGGTGATCGCTTTGCCTGGAAAAACGACATTCTCCTCGTAGACTCCGGGACGCACAATGATGATGTCACCTGCAGCCACGCCGGAATCATCAAGCGCTTCCTGGATGGTGGCAAAATCGCCGGGAACATAGTAGGTACCGGCGTTGACCAAAGAGCAGAACCCGATCAACAGAATAATTCCACATTCGATAAGTCTCTTCAACATGAGTCCACCTCCGACAGGAAAGTTGTGTACAATCTATAAGATTGTGCAATTAAGAAGGTTACAATCTCACAGGTGATCGTCACGCGCGCATGAACCACGCTTTATATCACCCGTTGTCATCTTTCTCGTAAAATCATCGCTGCCGGTTCGTTTTTCTGATTAAATTCCAAAAATATTTGCCAGGAGCATGATATCAACTCGACGGGATACGACAAGTGCCGGGGTTTCAGGGCGTAGTGATCGCGGCAATCCACCTGCACAGCCAATATGGCTTGTGGCTGCGTGCTGAGCACTCCCGAGTAAGGACAGTGTGACCCTACGCAAGGCAGTATCCCAGGCCGAGGTCAGGTTGCCATCAATCTTTACGCGCAACCGCCACCAGCCGGGTGGCGTCGGTGTCGTAAGGGCTTCCGGTGAGATCTCCATGGAGGTAGATATGGGTGAATCCCGCCCTCTCGAGCATCTCCCTGATGTCGTGGCCGCAGTAGAGGTTGAGCAGGAACTTGAAAGTCTTTGCGCTTTCTTCCTTGATCAGGATCCACTCCTCGCGCGCCCGCGTCCAGTCGTCGACGATTTTGTGCCGTTCCACCAGGAGCGCACCGTCCGGGCCTTCGCGCGACGAGGTGGGTTGGAAGATGCGCGCCAGCCGTTCCTTACCCATCAGATCAAAAACCACCACACCGCCTGGAGCAAGGTTCTGGTAGATGCCCTCGAGAACGTGATTGTCGTTGTCGCGGTTCTCGAAATAGCCGAAGGAGGTGTACAGACTGATCACGAGATCGAACGAATCGGGACGTGAAAAACGGCGCATGTCCGCCTCGACCCACTCCACCTCGACGTCGTTTTCAGCGGCCCGCTCCCTCGCCCTGTGGAGCAGAAAGGCGCTGCGATCCACACCGGTCACATCGAATCCGCGCCGCGCCAGCGCAACGGAGTGCCGCCCCGGTCCGCAGCACAGATCGAGCACGCGCCCCCCTTCGATCGCTACCAGATCGAGGACGTTGTCAATCTCCTCAGCGGCCGCATCGAGCCTCTCCGGGGGAAACACAAAAGGGTAAAGATCCTCCCAAAAGGTCTCGTTCTCGAACCATTCCGCCATGTTCAGAACTCCTGACATACCCGACTAACAATTGTCCGATTTCGGTAGGTTTACGGCCAGGAAAATTTTCTTGTTCGTTCCCGGGAATTTCGCTTCTATTTTGTTCAGCTCCAAACAGAGATC